>Ga0351861_1118_pt1 | contig 14370 bp, 17 predicted proteins | sample BONcelHFGM3001F9_FD_206795 | JGI IMG/M metagenome (GOLD analysis project Ga0351861, IMG submission 206795) | Enriched cells from coal bed in the Powder River Basin, Montana, United States - BONCAT cells FGM rep2 HSBNCT.FGM.300.1.F9 ...
CTCGCTGCATGTCAGTATGCTCCTTTCCCGAACAATACCGCCGGAATCGTTTTTAAAAGCAGTACGATATCAAGCCAGAAGGATCGGCTCTCCACATAGCGGGTATCCAGGCGCACCTGCCCGGCAAAATCAATGTTGCTGCGTCCGCTCACCTGCCAGATACAGGTAATGCCGGGCACGGCATCCAGGCGTCGGCGATCGTCGAGGGAATACTCGGCTACCTCTCTTGGGATGGCGGGACGCGGCCCCACCAGCGACATGTCTCCCCTGAACACGTTCCACAACTGCGGCAGTTCATCGATGGATGTTTTACGGATAAAAGCCCCGACCCGGGTGATGCGCGGGTCTTTCTTGATTTTAAAGATCACGCCGGCCCCGGATTCGTTCTGATCTTTCAGCGCATCGAGCATTGCTTCGGCGTTGGTGACCATCGAACGGAATTTATACATTTTGAAGGGTTTGCCCCAGCGGCCGATGCGCGTCTGAGAAAAAAACGGGGAGCCGGGAGATTCGATCCGGATCGCGAGCGCAATCACCACAAAAAACAGCAGCAACGCAAGCAGCAGCAAGCCGGAGATGACGATATCAAGCCCCCGTTTGGCCAGTTCCGCCCCACCGACCACCGTTTGCCAAGCCAGTCTCTTGTGCAAAAAATAGAGCCGCTGCCGGAAGCCATCATGGGCGTAGGTTCGATAGAGGGTTTCAAGCAGTTCCTGATCTTTATGTCGGCCCTTCAGATGTTCCATGTCAGTCATACAGCACCTCTACCTGATCCAGGTACCACGCCAGGTTTTCGATCTGCCGCCGGGTTTCCCCAATGTCGTTTGCCCTGGCTGCGGATGCCATCCAGGAAGCGATTTGCGATATCATTTTAAATCCGTAAATGCCGCCTGAGCCTTTCATGCCGTGGGCAATCGCATGAATGGAATCAAAATCGCCATGATCCAGCAGCTCGCTGATCTTGCGGCAATGATCGCGGCAATGGTCCAGATACCCCGGGATCAGCTCGGCCAGATCTTCAATTGCCGTTATCCGCAATTCCGCGGCCGGACATGTTTTAGAAAAATTACCGTCATCTTGATGGTTCATGGTTCTGCTCCATCTCAGTCATTTTGCCGCCTTTCCGCTTTCCTTTTTGTTCTGATCCACTCATTGTCAGCTCCGCCTTTTAAGATCTTCAGATAGAGTGGTATCTTCCATAGGATAAAAAACGGTGCGGCGATCAAGTAGAGCCAAACGGCAAGAGGCGCTTTTCGCAGCAACAATCCACTTGCAACATAACATACCAATCCTGCGAGGGCAAAGCCCAAAGGCAAGGACATGAACGGGCATAACCATCGTGATGCAATCAGCAAAAGCCCAAGCGCCAGAAACAATGCAGACAGCGGCGGAATGAGCAGATCCATGAATCCATCGAAATAACAAAAGCGACGCTGGCGTAAAGACCTGCACAGGAGAGCCGGGGCATAGTTACGGAAGATTTCATACCTCCCCCCTTCCCACCGCAGGCGTTGGGTCTCAGCCTGTTTTCGGGTCGCCGCCATTTCCGCCAAGACGACGGCATCCGGATTGTATTGAATGCATATTCCGTCAAGCAACATTTGTGCACCAAACTCAAGATCCTCAACAACAGAATGGGCCGGCCATCCGTATCGCTTCAGCAAAGAAGTTTGAAAAGCCATTCCGTTTCCCTTCAGACCCGCCGAGCCGCCTAAACGATTCCTGCCGGCGGGTCGTACATGGTGGAAGACAGAGAGAGCCGCTGACATCAGCGCAGTTCGCCAGCTTTCTTCAGCATTCAAAACGCCGTAATAACCTTGAACAACCTGAACGTCGGGATGGGACAAAGATGCGGAAACCTCATGCAGAAAGTTCTGATCAACCAGCGTATCGGCATCAATGATCGCGATTCCATCATATGAGGCATAGAAGTCCTGTCGTTCTTTCAAGAACCAGTCCAGGGCTTGGCCTTTGCCGCGTCGAAGCGCATCCGACCGCACAAGCACCCGAGCGCCGGCCTGCTCCGCGACCGCCGCTGTATCGTCTTGACAGTTGTCGGCAATTACGATGACACCATAGCAACATTCCGGATACCGGGATCGAGCGACAGCTTCGATCGCATCCCGGATCAACAACGCTTCATTATGGGCCGGAATCACCACTGCCAGGGTAAGCGGAACAGAATTTTTGCCGACCTTTTTTTTAAATAGAAAAGACGCTCCGGTTAACAACATAAGATAAAGGCTGACACCGATGAAGAAAAAGGATATCAGACTAAAAACTGTCATCATTGCGTGTTTCCCTCTACCCTTGAAGAACTCGGATCTGTAAAGGTGCGTATCACCTTGGCCGGCATGCCGGCGGCCATACAGTTGGCAGGTATATCCTTCGTCACCACACTGCCGGCGCCGATGACTGAATTATCGCCGATACTCACGCCTTTGAGCACCACCACCCTCACCCCCAGCCAAACATTTTTCCCCAGGATAATCGGGCGCGATTTGCCTGGCTTGCTACGGTCTTCAACGCTGTGGTAGTCGTTGTCCATCATACACGCATACGAGCCTATCTGGCAGCCATCACCAATGTGTAAAAGCTGATGAGCCGAGAGGCTTGCCCCGTAGTTGATGAAAACGTTGCTGCCAATCTCCAGGCGCCCACCGGGATAGGTCACCATTTCTGAAGGGACTGTGTTGCTGAAAAAGAGAAATTTATCACCAATGATGATCTCACCAAGATTGGTGATGCGAGGACGGCCATAAACGCGTGGAAGACTACCGACATGCGTGCAACGGCGCAGCCACCACAATCCCTGCAAAACACGCCGAGCACTCGCGATCTTATACATTAGGCCCATTTATTGCCATTCGCCTCCGCGTTGCGGCATATGCCGGTGATGCAAGCAACGAAATGATCGAGTGTGCGCGCCCGGCGCACCGACTCGAGACCCGCATTTGCGATTGTGGCGGCTTCTCCTGGCTTGCTGCTCAGTCGGATAATTGCTTCGCGCATGGCCTTTGCATCTCCGCATGGAACTGTAACCGCAGCCCCTGGGTCAAGTGAGTCCAGAATGCCATCGGAAGCCGATATCACGACAGGTCGGCCGCACGCCTGGGCCTCGAAGAGTGAAGTGACACCCGCCGGCCAGTCGACATTCATAAGCGGCACCGCCACCACGGCAGCGCTGCGATACAGATTGCGCAACTCAGAACTGCTCAGTCCTTTACGCAGAAGCACATTTCCGGGGATGTCCCTCTGCCGCGTCTTATCTTCACGTCTGGACCAAGGACTGGAACCTACAACGGTCAACGGAATCCCCGTCCCATCCATGGCCTGGAAGAGCGTCATATAGTCACGCAATTCGCGTCCGACACTCACCACGCCATGGCCGGGAATAAATGGTTCCAATGGTGAAAAAAACCTGTCATCCACCTGAAAGGCAATGCGATGAGCCCTGTCAGTCGGCATGCCCAAGCTTTGCAGGAATTGTATTTGCTGACGACTGTAACATAAAATTGCACTGATTTGATTGAAGAGTCGGAAATATTTTATCATCCGGCTCTTAATTGGCGTCGTGAGGCGGTGCCCGATGAAGACCAGTGTAATGCCGCGTCTGAATTTCAGCAACAAGGCAAGCGGAAGCGCCGTGTTTTCCGCCGTAACAAAATAGAATGACCCGCGTCGGTTAAAACCAAGCCAGGCTAAGGCAACGGCCTCACTTATCCATCTTTTCAGCATGCGCGTAAACCAGGATCCGCGCGTGACATCCGAAAAGGAAAGGATTTCGGCATTGAGCCCCTTGGCAAGTGCGAGAAAATCCTGGCGCGGGGATTCCGATTCCCCCCTTAAACGGTCCAGTACAGCCTCGACATCAGCCGTCACCAACACGAAACGTCGTTTTCTATCGGCTCTCATCTAAGCAAACTCTCATAGGCTCCAAACAAGCGTTCAGCCTGCTTGCGGCTGTCGTATTCCGTTTCGGCGCGCACCCGGCCGAGTCTGGAAAATCGTTCACATTCCCGCAGGTCTTCGAACAGTTTTTTCATGGCACTGGCAAGCCCAAGGAAATCCGATGGCGGCGCCAGCAAGGCGGCCTCACCCACAACTTCCGGAATTGAACCATGAATCGTGGCAATGATCGGTGTGCCGGAAGCCATTGCCTCTGCCAGCACATAGCCGAACTGCTCCAGCCAGCCCGGGCGAGCCGTTGAGGCCATCACAAATACGTCGGCAAGATTATACAGGTTATGCATTTCTTCGTAGGGAAAGCGCACGAATAGCACCCGGTTACTCAAGGAAATGCGCTCCGTCAGCTCGCGCAACCGCTTCTCCTCGGGACCGGATCCGGAAAAGATGAGTTTGAGTCGGCGACCGGGCAAATCCAAGGTGAGTCGCTTGAATGCGTGAAGAATGTCATAAACTCCCTTTTCCCAGCGCAGCGCTGCCACCGAAAGAAACACGAAATCATCGGAATGCAAATTGAGTCTCTTTTGCAAATCCGCCGGCTTGGAATGCGGCTTGAACCGTTCCGTGTTGATGCCGGGAGGCAGCACCAGGATTTTCTTAGGATCCGCGCCTTCAAGTTCCAGACAATTTGCAGCTCGCGGTGTCATGGCCAAGAACAGATCGGCGCCGTTCAATACCGCATATTTCATTCGCCGTTTCGCGGCGAACCGCTCGGCTGCATAGGGGCGATTTTCCCAAACAGTTACGACCAGCTTGGTTCCATAACGCCGCTTGGCGCGCAGCGCCTGAAATGAAAAAGCGTTGAACGTCTCCATTGTGTGAGCGATATCTCTTTGGGACAACACTTTTTCCAAGCCAAAGTGGTAATAGTCCAAGCCGCTTGTGGCCTGCAGGAAGAGATCAAAATAAAAACCGAGTTTAGCGCTGATCATCGCAAAAGGGTCATCTATGCACCTAAGCCGCTTGATCGGCACCCTGATGATATTGGTAGGAAAACGGTTGATATGTATTTGGTAAGCTTCGAGGTCTAACCGCTCCGATAGATGCTCATAGGTCTGCATCTCAAATTGTGACAGGTAGGCCCCGCGGATCAGCCCGACTTTTATCTTCATTCCATGGTTTGTCATATCAGCAGATCAGTCCTCTCCCTGGCTGGAACTCATTCTCGCAAGGACAGCATTCCTTTGATGGCTGCTTCTGGAGGCAACACCGTAGTACCTGCCGGCACATCCCCCCGGATAATGCTTCCGGGGTGAATGTAAGCACCGTCACCGATGGTAACACCTTTGAGAATAATGGTGCGACAACCGATGTAAACATCGTCGCCAACGGCTACGGCCTTGTTCACCAGTGGTTTGACGCCGATCTGGTGCAGGTCGGTATCCATTATCAAAACATCCCACCCCAGATAACACCTTTTGCCTATGGCCACACGCTTCCATGCAATTACTTCCACGCCCTGGTCGAGAACCGTGTCGTCATCAATTTCCAGTATACCGCCTTTGTGGGACCAGAGCCGGGAACCGGCCGCAAGGAAGATCCGACCCAGCTTCATCTTCCCAGCTTCATTGTGGATTAGCGGTAATGGACGTCCCGCACCTAACGTAACTGTTGAAAGATCCACACCGGAGAACAGGCCCTTGATCCGCAGCAATCCGCTCAAGCGGGAGGACCGCTGCATGTTCTCAGGCAGAAGCGGGAAGATTCGCTCACGATTCACGTTATCACCTCAGCCGGCTTGCCCCCAATCAGGGCATTGGCCGGAAAATCACCCTGTACGATACTGCCGGCAGCCACCACACAACCGCGGCCCAGCCGAGTACCCCCTAAAATAACCGCCCTGCTGCCGATCCACACATCATCATCGAGCAGCACGGGAGCATACTTTTCACCTGTTGCCGATCCGGTAAAGTCCGTAATCACGGTTTGCCAAGATATCATACAGTTCCGGCGCAGCACAACCTGTTTGCCGGCCCAAATGCGTGCCTGACGATTCAGGAACGTACCGTCGCCGATGGCGATATGACCTGAACCATGACAGTGAAGTCGTACCCCCGGATATAAACCCACGTGGCCGATATCGATCTTACCCGAGCCTCGACACAGATCAGGAACAGGCCACCCACGCAGCCAGGCGATAGGACCGGTGCCACAATTCCCCCCCGATAAGAAAACACCGAAGATGTAGGCGATCAGTGAATAGCGGCGATCGCCGGATCTGATAATCCGCAAAAGCGGTAGCATTCGCTCATTCATCATTTTATGACTTCCGCCTCCAGAATCGCATTCAGCTTTTCACCAATCACGGACCAGTCAAAATGACGTCGGACAAAAGATAAACCGTTGCGAACAAGCGACTCCGCCAGTTCTGGGTTGGCAAATACCTTACCGACCGCCTCAGCGAATGCATCGGGTTCATCAGCCAAAAGCAATTCCTGCTCATCGACTACGGGGATGCCTTCGGCTCCGAGGCGTGTGGAAACCACCGGCACGCCGGCTGCCATTGCCTCCACAATCTTGAACCGGGTGCCCCCTCCCATGCGCAGCGGTACGACGAACAGAGAAGCGGCCCACATATAAGGCCGGACATCTGCCACGTACCCGGTTATCTCAGTGTCGTCGGAACGATACCGTGTGATCGCAGGAGGGGGATTGCCGCCCACAATCGTAAACTTGAAGGATGGCCACCTTTTTCGGATTTTCTCCCGGATCTCCTGCAAAAAAAACAACACCCCGTCTTCATTTGGGAAATAGTGGGTGGCGCCAACGAACACGGCGTTTTCAGGCTGACGCGGGCCGTCCGGCCGGGTGAAGTGATCGCAATCCACCCCATTGGTGATCACCGCTGTTTTAAGCCCAGGATTGAGTGAAACCAGAATCTCCTGATCACGCTCCGAAGTGACAAGCGTGAGAGCCGCATTCTTGACGCAAGCAAGCTCCTCAAGACGGAATTTGGCCGCTTCGATGCGATTGAAGAGTCGACGAATGAACCCGCCTTCGCGCGCGGCCATTCGCTCCAGGAGGTCGAATTCAATATTGTGTTCATCGATCACAACAGGTACGCCGACGGGGAAGCGAAAAACCGCCATCTGGGAAAATTCGACGATAATCAAATTGATGTTTTGTTCACCTACCAGCCGGTCGAGCGCAGTCTGCATGAGACGGCTATAATGGAAGCGCCATTGAAATGAATGCGGTGACAGCAGGGAAACCATCTGTTGCCGCCTTTTATCGCCCACACGACGTGGGATAAGGGTAATAGTCCGGCAGAACGGTTCCAGTCCCCGGGGATCTCCGGAGCCGGTTTCCTCGCGAAAGCTCAAAAGATGAACCTGGTGGCGACGACTCAACTGCCGAATCAGGTGATAGATCCGAACGGCTCCGCCAAAGCCAGGCGGATAGGGGATATAAGGGGTGAGGACAAGAATATTCATAAGTTACTCCCCTGTTCAGACCATTGTTGGCGGACCATTGAAAATGACAGATGAAGTTTCTGGTTCGGCTATTTCCGCCAAAAATTTTTCCAGGGCGCGCATCTGGGTGTCGATAGTAAATCGCTCAAGTACGGTCCGGCGGGCCGCTTCTCCGATTCTGCTTCTCAGATCAGGGTTTTGAATCAGCTCCAGAAGCAAATCAGCCAGAGCCAGATCGTCATTTACCGGAAACAAAAAGCCGTCACTGCCATGCGTGATGATTTCAGGTATGCCTCCTGACTGTGTTCCGATCACCACCTTGCCGCAGGCCATTGCTTCGATCACAACTAAACCGAATGCTTCCCGCCAGGCAGCGTTGACGATAATGTCCAGCCCATTGTAGATGGCCGGCATGTCCCTTCGAAAACCGAGAAAAACCGTTCGATTCGCCAGACCGCTTTCATGGGCTATCTGCCGGAGCATCGGCACAAAATCAATATTATCGCTGAAAATTGAATCGTCACCGATGATAACAAAACGCACGCGCGATTCTTGCCCGGCCACCCTGACCGCAGCGCGCAGAAAGGTATCCTGTCCTTTGTCAGGCGCAAGTCGGCTGGAAATACCGATAAGGATTTCGTCCGGGGCGGCGTTCAGTTCCGCTCGCAAGCCGGAAGTCAAACCCGGTTTGAACTCTTCGGTGTCAATGCCGTTGTACAAAAGCCGGATGCGCTCCATGGACGGCCCAAGCGCCTGGATAAAGTCACGCCGCATTTCTCCGGAATTTGCAACGATGATCGCAGCTTGCACCAGGGCCATTCGGTTTGCCCGGTAATCGACATAGTTGTTGTGGATGTGGTAGAGATAGGGAATACTCGTCAATCGATGAATCAGAAGTGTGAGCAGAAGTGAGCGTTTCTTGTCCGAGGTGTGAATAACCTGAATGCCCGCTTTCCGGCATCGAAGCGATATGCGCAATGCTGACCACACCAGTTTGAAGATACTATTCAGATCGGTCAAGCGAGAGCGCCATCCGGAGCACATAATGGCAGGTTTTGTGCCTGCATCCATCGTCCAGAGCGTCACCCGGGGAACCGTCCGGAATTGTGGCAGCAGCGGGCCTCGATGCACGGCGGCATGCACGTCGAAGCGAGTCCTGTCGAGGTGTCTCAAGAACATCATATGTCCCCGCACCACGCCGCCCACAGCATCGTTGGTGTCCAGCAGCAGGGATTTTATCTTCGTGTCCATTTTTACCATGGCTCAAACCTAAATTGATTCTTCTTTGCGCCGGCGCATTCGCCCATAACCCGTGACGTTCCGAACCGCATTATCAAAGGTTTTTGATGCGAATTGCCGGAAAACCGGCATACAGCCCATTGGGTTCGCATGACTTTGTGACCACCGCCATTGCAGCAATGACGCAGACCTGTCCGATCGTACAGCCCGGGCACGAATGACTCTTGGCAACGACAATCAGGAGCACGTTTTCCAGCTTCTTCCTCAGTAGCCTTGGGACACGCAGTGAAACAAGATGCAGTCTTTTCATTTATTCGAACCATGGTCTGAAGTTTAGTTGGTATCTCAACGCGTTCAAACGGTTGCCAATGACCTTTGCGGGAATGCCGCCAACTACCGCATAGGGCGGCACGTCTCTTGAAACCACGGCGCCGGCGGCAACCACGGCTCCTGTGCCGATGGTGACTCCCGGCAGCAAAATTGCCCGGCTCCCGACCCATGCGTAATCTTCAACCACGATCGGTTTATCTTCAATGCCGAACTCCGGATCGTCTTTCAGGTGTTGGGAAGTTATGAGCATTACCTCCGGTGAAATGCTGACATTATTGCCAAGTCTCAGTCCACCGCGGCCATCCAGTGTACAGCGACGATTGACAATCGTGTGGTCCCCGACGATCATGGCTTGGGGATTACGCCCAAGGGGTCGGTAAAAATACCAGTAACATCCCATAAATATAGACGAATCCTTGCCGATATTTACCCCGAGAACATGACGGTACCAGGATAGCCGCACAGCAAAAAGTGGGATGTGTCCAATAATATGATTTGTGAGATAGGCTATCAATTTGGCTATCATTTTATATACCTTCCCGCCGTCCAAAATGTCATAGGGCGGCTCACAACCGGTGTTCCAACAAAGCATGCCGCAGGTGGTAAAAGTCCTCGCGCGGCAGTACTCCCCACAGAAGCGCCAGGGGGAGATAAAAAATGGCGCCGGCGGGGATCAGGAGCCAAAGATTTTCCGTTCCCCACCAGTGCAAAAGCGCAACCATTGCCACACCGATCAGGCACCCCTTGCACCCTACCACGATATTGCGGCTGGTAAAAACACCCGGCGGCATCAAGCGGAGTGCCGCGAACATCATCAGTAATTCCGTCAAGGCAGTTGCCATGGAAGCCCCGATTCCTCCGTTTCCCCAGATGCGTAAGGTGAACGGGATGGCCCAGAGATTTACCAACGGGTTGAAAATCGCCGCTGCAACCGCCGTGACGGCCCACGCCTTTTCCCTGCCGCGGGCAATAAGGGCTGTGCCGAGGACAACATCAATGGAGACCAGCAGGATGGAAACTCCCAAAATCTGCAAATTAGGGCCTGCGTTTTCAAAAGGCCCTGGACCGTAAAGGAGCCGGACGAGGGGGCGGGCCACGGCGATAGTGCCGGTAGCAATAGGTATGGCAGCAAAGAGCACCAGGTTCATCAGGCGCTCGGAAGCACGGCTGAAGGCAGCCTCGTCACCAAGATCAGAGCCCATTCGCATGACAGCCGGAAACACAGAAGTCGTAAGGATATTGGGAATGAAGAGCAGCGTACCGTACAATCGCGTAGCTGCTCCATACCAGCCGACAACGGCATCGGAGGACATCAGCGAAAGCATGAGCACGTCAATTCGAATATAAATTTCACCAAACACTACCCAAACCAGGAATGGCAGCCCGCCCAAGAAAATGCGGCGCAAGATCGGTCCATCCCATGCCACAGTGAAGTTTTCATAGCGGTAAAGCCAGCTCAATGCCAGGATAAAGCTCACCACCGCCCCGGCCGTATGCACCCAGCAAACAGATAAAAGCGAATGCCCCTGCAACAGGAGTACCGCACATCCGGCAGTGATGATGATTTTTTCAATTATGACGACCACGCTGGGTGCGAGCACGTATTGCAGCCCCTGAAAAGCGCCGCATAATGTCTGGGTAACTGCTCCGATGCAGGTACCCAGACCGATGATCAGAACAGCCTGACGCGTTTCCACGCTGTAGGGTAGAAAATAGATGACTATGGACTGGATGACGTAGATGGCCGTTGCAAGACCGAGTTTTAGTGCCAGTACGTTGCTTAGCAGGGCGTGCATTTTGGTGCGGCGTCCGGCGATCTCTGACGCGGGCATATCGGGTGTGGCGTGAAGAATGGCCACTTCTTTCACCAGAAATGTATTGACGCCAAGATTAATGAGGGTGCTGAAGATCGTTCCGTAAGTGATCGCAAAGAAAAGTTTACCGAACTGGGAGTCGCCCAGGTAGCGGGGCAGCATAACCAGCAGGATCCAGGTAAGTATCCAGGTTACAACCTGGCTGACGGCTTGAATAGCGGCATTCTTCAGTACGATGCGCGTCTTGCTCATCAGACAGATCCTCCCTGCCAGTCGGGAAGTTCTGCTTCGATCCGCCGGATGGCCGTTGCGATGGCCATAGCAATACCAAGATATATCATGTTGCGGAAGAATGTTATTTGCAGATCGTAGTATGCGATGATCACCTGGCTGGAAATAAGTGTTAGAACCATCAGAGCAATGGATTTAAAATAAGGGTCTTTCATGCTTCGGTAATCAATGACAGCCTGGATGATGGCTGTTCCGAAAAAGACCCAGAAGATAATGAACCCGAAAAAACCGGTCTTGACCCACATCCAATAGATACAGTTGTGCGGGATGTATTCCCAGAGTGGGAAATCAACCTTGTCAAGCGGCATGATGATTTCGTACTTGTTGCCAAAGCCGATCCCCAACGGATGGTGGCGAATGGTCTGTTTCAGATTTACCAGTTCCGCTTTACGATAATAGTTGGAGCTCTCGTCCTCCGTCCCTTTTTTTTCGACAAAGACCGATTTTATCTTCTGCACCGGCAATCCCAGTTCACTGCTGCTGTTCCAGAACGCACCTGTATAAAGCGTCATTAATATTATCAACGGCACCATGAACTTGAAAGCAATAATTTTCCTGTCCCTCGGCAGCATGACAACCACCATGAAAAGGCTGAAGCCGAGTGTCCCATAAACGATACGGCGCTGAGCGAGGAGAAAGGTAAAAAAAGTTGTCGGCAGGAAAGCAAAAGCGAATTTCAATTCTTGTCCCCGGTAGCCTAAAAAGTAAAAGCAGGCAACAAGCACAAAAACCGAGCTTATGAAAAGGGCATCTTCGTGACCGGTGATGGCACGGATACCTGTTAAATCGCCTTGCAGCGTGATCACATAGCGCCAGCATCCTTGCAGTCCTTTAATGACGATCATTATGAGGATTATCCAGATGCAACACCTCACCTGCCGTTGGTTTCGGATGACCTGAGAAGTGATAAAATACATTCCGCAAAGGTAGTAGAGTGCTCTGATTTCCCAAAGCGACACTTTCCAATTTCCTCCCCGCGAAAGCCCATAACCGGTAAAAAAAATAAGCATACCCAAGAAAACGACTGCAATGCCGAAATTGGGGATGGTATAGAGATGCCACTCCCGGCTGGTCACGGCGCGCAGAAACCAGAATGCAATCATCAGTCCTATCATGACTTCCACAGGGTTAAAAACCAGTGCGCCGATACCGGTGGTGAGATTTAAATTGAGGAAGAACGGTATTTTTTGGGTAACAATGTCCTTGATCCCGAAAATCTGGAACTGTTCAAGTAAAAGCGAGGCGCACAGCAGTGTATACACACCGAGTTCGAGATACCGCATCAGTAAAAAAAGGAAGACCAGGACGACACACAGCGCCGGTATAACAAAGAGGTTGCCATGGGTAACGAAAAGGAGGATTGCGCCAAGTATTGAAAAAAGTACAGCCAGCATGTATGGCTTGAGCTGTTCCTGAAATGTCAACACAGACAATTTTTTTCGATCGATCAACGAAATTGCCATAAGCCTCTAAAACCGCATGTACGTTATAATGAGCACAAGTGTGATGGCGCAGGTCAACCCAACTATCACCCTGCTGTCGATGTGCTCCACATACACACCGGTGAGGAGAAAAATTACGATCATGCCCATTACCATTGTCATCTCAGACCAACCTGTAGAGCCAGTCGGGAATCCAGTATTGGAAATAGTTAAACACCACACCGATTATTTTCTCCGCCGGCAGTCTCTCGATGGCGGATTCGACGGACTTGCGTTTGGTCTCATAAAGCATAACCACGAAAAGGATGCCGTCGGTATACGGTGCCAGCAGCAGTCCCCCGGAACTGGTCAGTACTTCCGGGGCTTCGATAAGGGTAAAGCTAAACCGTCCACGTAGCGTTTCCAGGAAATTGTGTAGGGCGGGTGAATTATACAGCACGTTTGGATCTTCGCTAGGGGTACCGGCAGGCAAGAGACTGAGTCCTGGTGTGTCGAGTTTCACAAGGGCCTCGTCGATGGAGACACGTCGCTCCAATACATCGGCCAACCCGGGTGAATTGCCGAATCCCAGGGCATTGGTAAGGGACGCTTCCTTGAAATTGGCATCCACAAGCAGAACGGGTTTTTTGAGATCGTCAGCCAATAAGGCCCCCAGATTTATCGTCAGAAACGTCTTGCCCTCTCCGGATCTCGCACTTGTGATCAGCCAGAGCAGGTGGTCAGGGTCGTCATAAGTATTACGCGCCACCGCAACGATGTTGTGCAGCCGTTCACGGTAATCTTCGTAGGCTGCTGCTTCAGGGGTTCCCCTTAAATACGAACGATCGAAGCCTGTGGTGTATGCGGCCAGATTGGCGGGTATCTCGGGCGGTAAAACGAACAGGCGTGCGCAAAATATCTTGCGTAACCCGCTGTTAAGGGGTTGCAGAGGGGAAATAGAATCCGCCCATGACCGACGCGGCGTTTTACCGTGCAAACGGTTCGTCATGCCAGTGGGTTGTGCAGGGAAAAAGCGCCGTCGCAGCCAAGCCAGGAGGTGGAATGGCTCCATCTCGCCAAAATTATACAGCTTAGGCAAGGTACCCACCAGTCGCAGATGTGTCCTCCGCAGCAGTTCGCCGGTTCTCACCAGTCGCGGATCCGTGAATTCCAGAAGAAAAACAAGAAGCAATCCCAAGCATATGCCACCGGCAACACCACCAATGATAAACAACTTCCGATTCGGCTTGTGACGGGACAGAGGAACCACCGGCGGCTCGATGATGGTGAAGCGGTTGGCCTGTTGAGCGATCTCCACCTCACGGGTGACCCTTGCCTGTTCAAGTTTTATGCGAAGGGTATCATAGAGTTCCTGCGTCAGCTTGAGTTCGCGCTCCATGCGTGCCTGTTCCTTCTCCAATCCAGGAGCTTCGACAAGCTTCATGCGAGTCTCCTCCTGCAATTTTCGGTACTCCGATATTCTTTGTTCCAGAACTTTCGTCTTGATGTGTGCATCCTCCAGCCGTGCCGATACCTCCTGATACACCGGCGACAGGATTTCTTGGGTTTCTGCTGCCTCATTCTTCTTTTTCTCATCATCCAGCAGACGCTTGATAGCATCAATCTCGCGCTGCAGCTTGAGCACCTCCGGGTGGGATTTTTCGCGAGTGGCGAGCAGATTGCTCATCCGCAGATGCAGTTCATGATATTGCCTCTGGTAGGGAGTATCCTGGAGATAAAGCGTCTGTGAGATGACCATGGGCTTTTCACCGGAGAGTCTGTCGCTGAGAAGGTTTTCATTTAAGCGTTCCTGCTTGAAGTCCAGTTCCGCTTCCATTCCCTTGGTGCGGTATTCATTCAATTGTCCCCCAAGGCTGTTAATCTGTCCCAGGATCT
>Ga0351861_1143_pt1 | contig 13706 bp, 8 predicted proteins | sample BONcelHFGM3001F9_FD_206795 | JGI IMG/M metagenome (GOLD analysis project Ga0351861, IMG submission 206795) | Enriched cells from coal bed in the Powder River Basin, Montana, United States - BONCAT cells FGM rep2 HSBNCT.FGM.300.1.F9 ...
TATAATTTATATTGCAAGCTATCCAGAATTTTTATAAATTTATTTTTCTAACCTTATATAACGAAATTTTTCAGACATTTAAAGAAGTATAAAGAACAGATTGAGAAGGTTTCCACAGAATTGTGTCTTTTAAAAAAAATGGACAGACAACCTGAATGGAACTGCGGAGGAAGATCTGAATGAATCACAATAAACTTCTTCAAAACATTCGATTTGGGTGGTCGCCTTTTGTTATAAGTGCCATAACAACACTGTCCGTTATCGCCATAAGCATCTATTGCCTTTCCTCCGGCTGGTTTATTATTTTCCAGAATCTCTTCTATTTCCCTATTATCATTACCTGTATGTTTTATACAAAGAAAGGTTTTGTTTTTTCTGTCATTCTTTCATTCATTTATTTTTTTCTCATCATTGCTTTTACAGGAAATTCAGCAGTTATCATACAGGCATTGATAAGGCTCTGCATATTTATTGGTGTCGCAGGAGTTATCACATTCCTGTCAATAAAGCGCAAACTGGCGGAGGAGGCATTGAAGGAAAGTAAAATAAGATACCGCGCTGTAGCGGATTTTTCCTATGACTGGGAATACTGGATAAACCCTGACAGCCATTTCCTTTACTGTTCTCCATCATGTGAGCGCATCACCGGGTATAGAGCCGAGGAATTTGAGAAAGATCCGAAACTATTGATTTCCATATTGCACCCCGACGACCGGGAGCAGTTCATAGAACACTTTATAAACATATCGTGGGACAGGTGCTGTTATGGACAAAACTTTCGCATTATCACCCGGAATGGCGAAAAAGCATGGATCGCCCATGCCTGTCAGTGTGTTTATGGCGATGACGGACAATACCTGGGGCAAAGGGCCAGCAACCGCGATATTACCGGGCAAAAGCAGACTGAAGAGGCACTGAAGGAGAGTGAGGCCAGACACAGTTCAATGATAGCCAATATATCCAATATATCAGATGTGATCAGCATAATCGGTGTTGATGGCATTATAAAATATAAAAGCCCCAATATAGAAAAATTGTTCGGCTGGCTGCCATCAGAGCTTATCGGCACAGACAACTGGCTAACAGTTCATCCTGATGACCTGGAGCGTATTCAGAAAGTATTCTTTACTCTCCTTGAAAAAGATGATTCATCAAAAACAGTGGAGTACAGATATAAATGTAAAGATGGAAGCTATAAGCCGATAGAACTTACAGCAATCAATCTTACCGGAGATCCGATTATAAGCGGCTTATTGCTGAATTATCATGATATCACCGAGCGTAAAAAGGCGGAGGAAACTCTGAGAGAGAGCGAGGAACGGTACCGCACCGTGGCCAATTTTACCTATGACTGGGAATACTGGATGACCCCTGACGGAAGCCTGACTTACATGTCGCCGTCCTGCGAACGCATCACCGGTTATGGGATGGAAGAGTTCCAACAGGATCCCGGGCTGCTGGTTCGCATCGTACATACAGACGACCGGGAATGGTTTAAGGAACACCTGCCGGCTTTGAATGTTATGGAGAATAAGGATTGCTATGAACAGAATATTCGCATTCTCACACGGAGCGGCGAAGAACGGTGGATCGCCCATGCCTGTCAGCCGGTTTATGGACACTCAGGGCAATACCTGGGCCGCCGGGCCAGTAACCGTGACATAACCATGCGAAAGCAGGCAGATGAATTATTACAGAAAAGCGAGGAACGGCTGAGAGATATCATCTTCAGCATGGCCGATTGGGTGTGGGAGGTGAACGAAAATGGCGTCTATACTTACAGCTCAAATAAGAGCTATGACTTTTTTGGGATATCCGATGAAGACATCGTCGGGAAGACACCCTTCGATTTCATGCCACAGGATGAAGCAAAGAGAATAGCAGAAATATTCTCTGAAATCACTGCAAACAAAGGGCCCATAAAGGATCTGGAGAATTTGAATATCAGGCAGAATGGCGAAAGTATCTATCTCCTCACCAATGGTGTGCCCATACTGGACAAAGAGGGGAATTTTAAAGGTTACCGAGGCGTAGATAAAAACATCACAGAGCGCAAGCAGGCGGAAAAAGAGCAAAAGAAACTTCAGGACCAGTTACTCCATGCACAAAAAATGGAATCTGTAGGGAGACTGGCAGGTGGAGTTGCCCATGATTTTAATAACATACTGGGAATCATCACAGGATATACTGAACTGCTTATGATGGATACAGAACCTGATAATCCGGTATATTCCAGGCTTCAGCAGATTCTTAATTCGACAGAGAGAGCAACAGCACTTACCAGGCAGTTACTGGCTTTTGCAAGAAAGCAGGTTTCCAGTCCGAAGATTCTGGACATTAACGAAACAGTAGCAAATATGCTTAAAATGCTCCAGATGTTCATAGGTGAAAACATTGAAATTATCTGTATACCAGGTCATGACCTATGGAAGGTCAGAATCGATCCTGTTCAAATAGAACAGATTATGGCAAACCTGACAGTAAATGCCCGTGATGCCATTTCCGATACTGGTTCTATTACACTGGGAACAGGTAATATAGTCTTAGATTCTGTGTATGCCTCAGATCATGCAGAAATTCTTCCAGGAGAGTATGTCCTTATGACAATAAGCGACACAGGAATCGGAATGAGTAAAGAAATAAAGGAACATATTTTCGAACCTTTCTTTACTACCAAAGAAATAGGTAGGGGAACAGGTCTCGGGCTGTCTACTGTATACGGCATTGTCTATCAGAATAATGGTTTTATCAATGTGTACAGCGAAGAAGGAAAAGGAACAACCTTCAAGATCTATCTGCCTCGTTTTAAATCAGATATTGTTGAAAGTACAGAAGAGAAAGTGTCATGGAAACCACAGAGAGGAACAGAGACTTTACTGCTTACAGAAGATGAAGAACATTACCTCCTGTCCTCTAAAATGATTCTTGAAAGACTGGGTTACACTGTTCTTACTGCATACACTCCCGATAAGGCCATCCATATATCAGAAGAATACCGGGAAGACATAGACCTTCTGATTACAGATGTAATAATGCCTGGAATGAATGGAAAGGAACTATGGGAGAAGATACATAAAATCAGACCGGGACTGAAATGTCTTTATATGTCCGGCTATACTGCCAATGTAATAGCCCATCATGGCGTCCTGGATGAAGGAGTGCATTTCCTTGAAAAACCCTTTTCTGTAAAGACTATTGCAGAAAAAGTCAGGGAAGTGCTGGATCAGGTGACGGGTAACAGGTGACGGGAGCAATTCACCCTTACCCGTCACCTGTTACCTTAAATTTGTTTACTATTTATGGCATTAAAAATGAAAATTCCTATACTCTTTAAATTTAATTAAGTAAGGTAATCTTCTTTATCATCCTGGTAATCCCTCCAATCCTGTAAATCCTGGTCAAAAATGAAATTTCCTATACTCTCAAGTTAATGAGACAATTAATTAATTTTCATTCCTTACTCATGTTTCAGAGGGAATACCGGTATAACACCACCTCCGGCAGATACATTTATAACATCTTTTTCCGATACCCTTCCGAGCATGCCCACATATTTCCCTCCGAAAACATAGGGTGAGAGATTGAAAAATTTCTTTTCAAGAACAATTTTATTATTTTTTATAACAGGTATTTCAGTCTCAGGTATTTCAATATACTCCTGAACTGTCCAGTCAGATGAACCGAGATTTGATTCCAGGCAATCTGCCCATTCTGCTTTATCCGTAGATTTACCAACGAGAACATTGTATCCTCCTGCACCCCATGAAGGTTTCAATGTGAGTTCATCTTTATGTTTTACTATATAAGTCTTCAGACTCATTTCTTCTCCTTCTTTAGAAAGGGTCACAGTTTCATCCAGTTTTCTTGTCCATGGTATATGGGCCTTTATGAATTTCACCTCATCTTCCGTAAAATAATGGTGATTAAAATGATTTGACAGGAAAGAAAGAAGTGATTTTTCCGATCCAAGGATTGATCTGAAGGAATTTACAAGACAGGCACCTTTATTCAAAATGGCTTTTTTGAAATCCTTCATTTCTCTTGGAAACCTCAGGTAAAACTGGGCTTTAAGGGCTCTTATAAGGAGATTGAATTTAATTCCGTTTGAATAGAGCCTTCCGTTCTTAAATTCCAGGTCTCTCGGATCTATTATATTTGCTTCCACACCGTTTTCTATGAAGAAATCCCTTACAATTTCATCATCCTGTTTCATTGTGATTTCTCTGAAACTGACAAATCCGCATCGAGGTTTTTCTCCTTCATCTGCAAATTCATTGAAACATTTCATTGCTGCATCAAATAGGCCTCCTGTTATCTTTTTTTCTTCTCTGACGCCAAAATCTGCTATTATGTCTCTGTAAAAAGACTGTTCTGCAAAGATTTCTTCATACATATCAACCCAGCCTTTCCCGCCGGGATTATCTGTATTGAATTCTATATATTTCAAATTTTTACCGTCAAAAAGTATATCCAGCCTGTTCAGAATTGTCGATTTTATATAGCCAGGATCGGCATGAACAAGTTCCTGAGGCACTTCATGATAGGGAAAATAATCTCTTATATTTTCATCTGAAAAATAGAGGCCTATAATTTTATCTATCATAGAATCAAACACTTCCGATGTTTTTTCTATGAGTTCCATAGATTCTTTTTTAAGGAACAGAGGAACAAGTGTTGTCTGAAAGGTACTATCTCCATAGACACATCTTTTTTTTATGAGTTTTTCCGTAGCCCTATGACGTTCTTTTATTACTTCATCAGGATTTTTCTGCATCCATTCGATTAATTCTTTAAATTTACTTTCCAATTCAAAAGCTTTTTTCATGATTTATATAATCCTTTCTTGATGCGTAATGCGTGATGCGTGATGCGTGATGCGTATATATTACCACTCACTAAGGGCTTTTAATACGGGCGTTTAATTAAACGCCCCTACTCACCAATCACTTTTCACTTTTTTCACCCTTCACCCTTCACTCTTCACGACTTAATTTCCTCAATGCTTCCAGAGCTGTTTCTTTTAAATAAATTGATTCATTTTCTAAAAACCCGAGTATTTCCTTTCTGACAGATGTTACTCCTATCTCTCCAAGTGCTTTAATGCATGCCTGTTTTACTATTACTGACCTGTCATTTTTCAGGAGATACACGATTTTTTCAAGGGCTTTTTCATATTTTAATTTTCCCAGAAATTCCACAGCAAGTGCTTTCATGAGATTATTTTTATCTTCTGTCTTTTCCATAAGTAAGCCTGTTACTTCCTCTCCCATAGACATTATTATATCTTCAGCACTCTGCATCTGTCTTATATGTCCTTTCAGGATAGAGTTAAGAAGAGGATTTACGGAAGTTATACCAATGAGCCTGAGAGCAGTCTGGGCACTGTTTCTTATATCAGGGTTTACAAGTTTTAACATATCTATTAAATAAGGTATTGATTCTTCAGATTCTATTTCACCTATGACTGCACAGGCTTTTTTTCTTATCTGTATTCTGCTGTCCCCCAATGCTTCCAGAAGAATAATTATGGATCTCTTACTTTTTATTTCTTTCAGAACAGAGATTGCTCCGAGTTTTGCTACAGGTGACGAGTCTCCTTTTATTATCTTTTCCATAGAATCCAGAGAAACTTCTCCCATTTTTATTAAAGCCTCTTCGGCTTTTTCTCTCATATTCATATTATGGGAAGACAAATCCTTTGAGAGGATATCTGCACTTATCTCTTCAAGTTTCCATGTTTCTTTTTTCATTTTAATTTCCTGACAAGAAACCCCGACATAACACTGTATCTTTTCATATCACTCTCTGATTTCAGAGAGCTATGGCCTTCACCATAGAAAAAAAATGTTTCAAAATCTTTTCCATCATTCTTCAGTTTCTCTAAAAGTTGTTCCATTTCCGATACAGGCACTCTTACATCTTTCTCATTATAAATTAAAAGGAGTGGAGCCTTCAGGTTTTCTATAAAATTAACAGGTGACCTTTCATAATAAAATTTTTCGTCTTTCTCCGGTTCAATAAAACCATATTTATCTATAAGGAGATTTCTCATCCATGGTGTCGTATTTTTATAAAAACTTGCAAGATTTACCGGCCCTACTGCATTTATACCTGCTGCCCAGAGATCAGGATATTTCACCAGAGCCATCATAGTTATATATCCTCCGTAACTTCCTCCTCCTATGGCTATTCTGTTACTGTCTATAGAGTCCAGATTTCTGAGATATTCTGCTGCTGCAGCAACATCTTCAAGATCAGGGCCTCCCCAGTTTCTATAGAGGGCATACTCAACATCTCTTCCCTGCCCTGTACTTCCTCTTATATTTGGAGCAAGAACTGATATACCACGGGACACTACAAGCTGTATAAAAGGGTTCCATCCGTTAAAATGCTGACTTGCAGGCCCTCCATGAAGCCATAAAAGACAGGGATAATTACCAGAAATTGATGGCTTATAGAAAAAAGCAGGAATTTCTTTATTATCAAAAGATTTATAGTAAATCAATTCTGCTTCTACCATTTCATGTTCATCAACTCCTGCAGGGGCAGAATGGGTGAGTCTCTTTATGTTATTATCTGAAGAGACAAAAATTTCAGGAGCTATTCTGGCACTGTGATATCTGAAAGCAAGGCTTTTTCCGTCAGGAGACCATTGAGCTCCTGATGTGACCCCGCCGATAAATCCTGCTCTCTCACTTTTCTGCGTATGAATATTAAAAATCTTAAGATCCATATTCCCTTCTCTATTTGAAATATAAAGGATATTTTTCCCATCACGAGACCATTCAGGAAGGTTTTGTTCATATTCTTCCTCTGGAAGCCATGTTATGTTTCCATCAGGAAAAGAGATAATACCGGCTCTTTTTACTCCGTCATTATCTGATACGAATACTATTGATTTACCGTCAGGAGACCATCTCGGATAGGAATTTATACCTTTCAGACCTGAAGTGAGATTTAACATCTTCCTATTCTCAGGAGATATTACAGCAATATGTCCCTCTTTTTTACGTGCCATAGAAAAAAAAGCTATATAATTTCCCCGGGGAGACCATCGGACATCTCTTTTAAATTCAACTGAATCCGTTATCTGTTCGTCTCTATCTGTATCTGTTGAAATTATATGGATATTATAGTTTTTATCTATTTTTGAAATAAAGGCAATCCTGTCACTGTGGGGACACCAGTCAAGGTCTGTGATTTCGATAATTCCTTCTGTAGCAAGTGTTTTTACCATTCTTCCTCTGGAGTCTGTAACAGAAAGATTGTATTTTTCACTCCTGTCTTTTTCTGATAGGAAGGCTATTTTTTGTCCGTCAGGAGAAACTTTAAAATTCATTACATTCCCGGAAAATACTGTAACCTGTTTCGGATAATTTTCTTTAAGGTTTATTTTCCATATATCCCAGGTGCCATTGATGTCTGAAATGAAATATATGGAAGAGTTTTTCCAGTGGAAAAGACCAATTTTTTTTATAGATGACAGAAGTTCTACCGGTATTTCTCTCATAATAGAATTCTTCTTTCTCTCCCGGTGGTGTAATTATTATTTTTTCTAATATTCGACACGAAGAAATATATTTCCTTGAAAAGGTTTCCTTATAGAAAATAAAAAGGATTTTTTTACGACTGAAGAGAATAAGTTAGCATTATAGACGGCTTTATTATATAGATTAATTCAAGGAGTCATTTATGTTCTGCCCTGAGTGCAATAAAAAATTTAGTGATTTTGAAACTATCTGTCCTGCATGTCTGATAGATCTTAAAGATGAGTTTTCAGCAGGTAATGTACCTGCTGCCAGTATTACTCACAGGAGGGATGTAAGAGAAACCAGGCATCTGCCTCATTCAGGTAATATAAAGACTCTTCCTGAAAGAGTTGAATATAATAGTTCTGCTGCTAAAGATGAACCGAATAAATCTTTAATTTTATTCTTAATTATTTTTACAGCTATAGCATCTTTTGCCATAGTATGTACAGGGGCCATCTCTTTAGTTAATAAATATAAAGAAGTGGCAGAGACTAAAGAAAATGAAAATTATAAAGATAAAGCCCTGAATTATTACAGGAATAAACAGTACAGAGAAGCTATTACAGAATTTAAAAAAGCAATGGAGAAAGAACCGAATGACCCTGATATTTATAATGATCTTGCCGATTGTCACTACTATCTTTCCGAATACGGGGAAGCAAAAAAATTTTATTTTAAAAGTCTTTCTCTCGACCCGAATAAATATGAATCACTTTATTATGCAGGAAATTCTCTTTATTATGAAGATAATTATAAAGAAGCCATTGTATATTATGTAAAAGCCATTGAGAAAACCTCTGATCCCTATGATTGTTATGATGCTATGGCTATGTGTTATTATAATATGAAAGATTATGCACCTGCCGCAGAATATGCTCAAAAAGCCATAGACATTAATCCTTCAGGGGGCTCTCCCTGTCTTACCATGGGAAATATTTATTATACAAAGAAAGATATGAATAAAGCAGAGGAATATTATAATAAAATCCCCGGTTCTTATTCTTCTTATTATATTGCTCTTTATAATCTTGGTAATATTTATTATTACTACAAAAAAGATAATAAAAAAGCTATAGATTATTATGAAAAATCTATTGAATTAAGCCCTGATTATTATTACGGTCATTACAAATTAGGTCTTGTCTATTATGATACTGAGGAATTCGAAAAAGCCATAGAACATACATGTAAAGCCCTGGAACAGGATCCGAATGATATTTACCTGATTAATAATACAGGTATAGATTATTATGAACTGAAAAATTATGATAAAGCAATGGAATATTACGAAAAAGCTCTATCTATTGATCCGAATTATCCCTATGCTTACTATAATATCGGTCTTATATATGAAGCAAAAGGTGATAAAAAGAAAGCCCTGGAATATTATAAAAAAGTTATTGAAATAAATAAAGAAGGAACACTTCTCAAAGATGCAGAAAAGAAAATAAAGAAGATTGGGAAAAGTGAAGAGTGAAGAGTGAAGAGTGAAAAGAGTTTATGGTTCAGGGTTTATAGTTTATGGTTGGTTAATTCTCAACTCTCAACTCTCAACAAGAAAATAACTCTGGCAAATTGTTAGAACGGTTATCATCCTCGCGTCACGCGTTACGCGTTACACGTCACGATATAGACTGTAAATATGATAGGATTATTTCTCGACAACCTCTAAACTCCTGTAGCGCCTTTCATATTTGCCCTTGTTATATCTGCTTTACTTAAATCAGTTTTACTCAAATCAACATTATTTAAATTGGCTCCTGTAAAATTTGCACCTTCTATATTTGCGAGGCTTAAATCTGCTCCTGTGAGATTTGCATAACTCAGATTGGAATTATTTAAATTTGCATCACTTAAATTTGCATTACTTAAATCTCCGTAACTCAAGTCTGCTCCTGTGAGATTTGCATGACATAGCCTGGCTTTACTTATCCAGGTTTTACTCAGATCTGCGTCTGTCATATTTGCCCCTGAGAGGTTACTTTCAGTTAAAAGAGCATTACTCAGGTTTGCCCTGTTAAGATCTGCTTTATTTAAATCTGCATAACTGAGATCACTGTAGCTTAAATTTGTGTCTTTCAGGTTTGCCCTGCTTAAATCTGCATGGGTTAAATCAGAACCATTCAAATCTTTTCCTTCAAGATCAATACATCTCAGATCTGCATAACTCAGAATGACATTTTTCAGATCAGTATTTTCAAGATCTGCATAAAGTAACCTGGTTTTTTTCATATTCGCCCCTGTCAAAATTGCATTACTGAGATCTACATTTGTAAGATCTGCATAGCTCAGATCTGCGTCTGTCATATTTGCTCCTGATAAAATGGCATTGGAAAGATCGGCACCTGATAGATTGGTACCAATTAAATTGGCTTCCTTAAGATTTATGCCCTTCAGATCTTTCCGCCTCAAATCACTTCCACTTAAATCTTTTTTAATCATATCTTCCGGTTCTGACAAATTAATTTCCCCCTTTTATCGTGACCCGTGACGCGAGGATCGTTCATAGCTGCTTGTAACTGAAATATGTCTGTTTACAGGTATGATATAATCATAATACAGGAATATTTAAAAGTCAAGTCAACCACCCACCGCTAACCGCTAATGCGGTATATCGGGGACTTGTGGCTAACGCTATAAGCTCAGATTGACTAGACCATAAGTCAAGTGACTAAGTTATCCTTGATGGAGACACCATAGGGTGATGCCCAAGCTCTATGCCACTGTCGTGGCTCTGTAAACAGTTCTGAGGGTAGGAACAGTCAACCACAATGCGAAGCCTGGATAACATTGGCGAAGGGCAAATAACTCTAACATACAGGAGGTCTTAAGGACAATGGTGTATGTAATATCAAAAAACAATAGTCCTCTTATGCCATGTAAAGAGGCTAAAGCAAGAAAACTCTTGAGAGATAAAAAAGCCTTTATCAAGAGCTATAAACCTTTCACTATTAAGCTTGCTTTTGAATGTGAAAATTCTGTTCAAACCTGCTTTGTTGGCCTGGATACAGGAAGCAGGAAAATCGGATTATCTGTAATAACAGAAAAAGGACTTGTTCTCTACAGAGCAGAAGCAGAACTCAGACAGGATATAAAAGATAACGTGAGTAAAAAAAGAAGACTCAGAAAAGCAAGGAGGCAGAGAAAAACACCATACAGACCTGCTCGTTTTCTAAATAGAAAAAGAAAGAAGAGTAAACTTCCTCCATCTATAAGGTCAAGAATAAATAGTCACTATTTTCTGATAAAAAAGGTAAGTCAATTTCTACCCATACAAAGAATAGTAACAGAAGCAGGACAGTTTGATGTTCAGGCAATAATTAACCCTCATATAGAAGGAACAGAATATCAAAATGGAGTTATGAAAGGCTATGATAGTGTAAAAGAATATGTGAAGATTCGTGATAAATTTCTCTGTCACTATAAAGACCTCAGGCCGGATATTCTCTGTAATGAGAAACTGGTAATAGACCATATAATCCCTGTAAGTAAAGGGGGAACAGACAGACCGGATAATCTCGTATCTTCCTGTGAAAATCATAATAATGCAAAGTCAAACAGGGCTTATAAAGAATTTACAGGAAAGAAATTACATAAAATAGAAAGTTTCAAAGAAACAGCTTTTATGAATGTAATAAGAGATTATCTTATACCGGAACTGCAAAAAATTGCTCCTACTGCTATTACTTATGGATTTTATACAAGAAGAAAGAGAAAAGAGTGGCAATTAGATAAATCTCATATTAATGACTCTATAGGTATTACAGGAATAAAACCGGTAAAATATACTGATAATATTTATCATATAAAACAGGTGAGAAAGAAAAAAAGGAGTCTTCACGAAGAAATTCCAAGAAAGGGACGGAGTAAGCCAAATACCACGGCAAAAAGAAATAGAAAAAATATCAAATCAATAGAACAAAAAGGCTTGAAGTGGTCTTTATGGGATAAGGTTTTTATACAGGAACTTGATAAAATAGGATTTATTTCAGGTTTTACTGATAAATGGGCATATATTCAGGATATAAATGGCTCTTATTTACAAATTACCGGAAAATACAGACAGGTCAATCCCAAAAAAATAAGGCTCATATGCAGGAATAATAATTATATTTACCTGGAGGATAAATCTAATCATAGAAAGGACTCCTCATTCATCTCCACCTGAATGCGACCTTATACTACGCAATATAGATGGAGAACTCTGAGGTCTTCTAGTTAAAAGGTGAGGGGGGAATCAGTGAACAGTGAGCAGTTACCAGTTATATTAAGTTTATAACTGTAAGCTCGCATCACGCGTCACGATAATTATGCTTTCAGATTTTGGCCAATTTCTTATATCAGATCCTATGTTGAAAGGTATGAAAAACTCTTCTATTGAAAAAACAGAAGAGTTCTTACCTGCTGAAAAATTTCAGGAGAGAGGTATGATTGGGAATACAGGCTTTTCAGGTATCTGTTCCGGCCCAAAACCTCTTGCCATAATGGATGATGGCCTGTTTGAATATTCTAAAAAATATGGGAGTAAAAAATTAGAACAATAAGAACTTATTGGAAAATATATATGTTTAAAATTTTGGAGCCTGAATAATTATTCAGGGAGCAATTACTGTCCCGGTTATCTATAATAAAAATAAGCCCTTACTTCACCGTCACCTGGCAGATTACTATTAAGAATATTTATAGTCAGGTTTAATTGCTGTCCGGAACCATTGAAAAATCTTATAAATGCCGGAGCCCATTCATAAAGTTTTGTCTGAGGTATATCCCTTGACGTTCCCAGTTGATTTAAATCAATACCATTTTCATAGCTTCCGCAATTGGTGATAAAACTCCAGGCATTATGGAGTCTGTAGCCTTCATAACTGGTGCTACCGGATAAGTCCCAGGATTTCATAGTGTAATTTGTATCATTCACCCTACCTGACAGTATCATTGTAAGAGCCATCATATCAAAAGTTCTGTGAAAATCTGAGGAGCTTTTATAACAACTTTCAAGTCCTATAATTCCATCACTTTGATTTAACCTTTTTATGGCATTATATCCTTCTCTCTCATAAAGATAATGGGTTATGAACATCCCCGTAGGATAAGGCATCATGGCACTTGCCATACTATTCATTGATGTAAACGGATTACGTTCTGTTTCTTTTAAATACTGTATTAAAGGGAAGGCTCTCTGCCAGGTAAGGCCGGGATAATTATCCGTAATAGATCTCTTCAAAAGGATATTTTCTGTAAATACACAGCTACCTTCATGAATTGACCGGTCCAGATTTTCTTTCGCCGGTAGATTGTTCAGTTTTTCCGGTATGCCAGCAGGTATTATAAATTTCATAGCATAACGGACCATATGAGTAAACTCATGACCTGCTACGGCTTCCATAACTGTTATAGTTTCTTCTGCTGGTTTTGTTTCATCTATATACAGAGGGTCTAAATAAATACTCTCACATTGATTACTGATTGTCTCTGTATTGGGATATTCATTTTGTACCATATAATAAGCATTTTTCCCTACTGACCGGGAAAAGACCAGATAAATCCTTGGATCATTATCTATTCCAGGGTTCCACTCAATTCCTATATACTTATGGACAGAGGGATATATAACTGTATCAAAGTAATCAGCTATATTTTTTGCATATATATCCTGGTCATTATATAAAGCTCCATCATCTTTATCCATATAGATATAACAATTTTCTCCCACATATCTACAGATACATGTTCTGGAAACAAAATTATTGGAATAACAACTAAAAATATAAAAGTCCCTTGTATCTCCCGGGGCATCTTTCATAATATTACCCTTATGATCTATCTTTTTGGCTCTTCTTAATTCTTCATCTGTAAGGGTTCTGGGAAAAATTCCTTTCTTTGACATTTCTTTCAATACCTCTCCGTTTTTTGTAAGAATTTCCTGCTCATATTTAAGGTGAGGAATTTCAATACAGTCAGATTGGATATTACCTGTTTTAAGAATAATATCAGAAGAGATCCCTTTAGATGCATAAGGATTCTCCAGGGTTCCGTTTATATATACAGGATTTCCGGAATCGCTGGAAAAGAGACTGTGATATACAAGTAATAAATAAGCTTCATTAAAAGAAGATGCCAGAGTTATTTCCAGCTTATTATCAGTTATACTGCCAGCATAACTGGTATTAAATC
>Ga0351861_1146_pt2 | contig 13124 bp, 13 predicted proteins | sample BONcelHFGM3001F9_FD_206795 | JGI IMG/M metagenome (GOLD analysis project Ga0351861, IMG submission 206795) | Enriched cells from coal bed in the Powder River Basin, Montana, United States - BONCAT cells FGM rep2 HSBNCT.FGM.300.1.F9 ...
GATCCGGAAGCGCGGCTTGCCATCGCCATGTACTGTTACCGGATCAAAAAATACATCGGCGCCTACCATGCGGTGCTGGGTGGGCTGGACGGACTGATCTTCACCGGCGGCATCGGGGAACACGCCGATTTTATCCGGGCAGGATGCTGCGAAGGTCTTGACCATCTGGGGATTGCGATGAATAATGGGAAAAATCTGGGGCACCAGGAAGGGTGTTCCGCTCTGGAAAGCGGAACGGGCCGGGTGAAAATCCTGGTTATCCCCACCAACGAAGAGTTGGAGATTGCCGAACAGACCGTCGCCTGTCTGGAGGCTGACTAGTCAGGAGCGCGCATCATGTTTACCGAAACACTGGCAAAAACGACCATGTCCCTGCTGGGCGGCTGCCTGTTGCTGAGCCTGGCCGCCTGCAGCCTTAATGAAAAAAGCGTCCGCCCCTCCTGGGAAAATGGGGTGCTGCGGGTCGGAGTCACGCCGAATTATCCCTGCCTCATCCACAAGTCCCCTGAAACCGGCCTGATTTCCGGGTTTGAAGCCGAAGCCGCCGCACTGCTTGCCCAACGCCTGCACAGCAGACTCCAGTTTGTCGAGCTGGAATGGGGAGAGCAGATCCCCGCCCTGGAACGCAAGAAGGTTGACATTATCATGTCCGCCATGTCCATCACCGAGATGCGCAAGCTCCAGGTGGCCTTCAGCGAACCATACCTCACCATCAGCCAGATGGCCCTGACCACCAAGGAGGGCGAAGGAAAATTCCCCTCCGCCCAGGAAATTCTCGCCACCCGCGATGCCATCGGGGTGGAAAAGGGCACCACCGGGGATGTCTTTGTCCAGCGCTATTGCCCAACAGCGGAAACGCTTTTTTTCTCCTCTCCCGATGCCGCGGTGCAAGCCCTCCGCGACAAGCGCATCGATCTTTTCATCGACGATGAACCGGTCCTCGGGGCCTATGCCGCCGAATACAGAGACGAGGGGCTGGTCCTGCTCAAGACCCGCTTGACCAGCGAAGAACTTGCCTGGGCGGTCCACCGCGCTGATCCGGCTTTGCTCAAGGCGGTGAACTCCGCCCTGGAGAGATGGAAAGATGACGGCACCCTCCAGCGGCTTCTCAAGAAATGGCTGCCCTAATGAAGCCAGGCGCCCGGGACGGCCACACCTTCAGGCTTGCTGGGCCTTGCGCCACCCGGCACCCTTAAGGCGCGCGATCCGCTCGACATTCCAGCTCTGGATGGCCTGCAGATAGTGGCGCTGGTCCTCCCGCAGGAGGGCCATGATCTTATCCTTCTCTTCCCGGATCTCCTCCCGTTCGCCGGGATACATCTCCAGCCAGCAGGCATAGCCCCGGTCAAAAAGAAATCCCGGGCACACCGACTCCGGCTCCACCTGCAATTTTGCCGTGAGCAGCATGGTGGCGAGGATCATGTCGTACTCAATCACCCAGCCGTTGTCGTTGAGCATGGAACGCTCATCAAACCCCACATCTCCGGGGCAGTTCGGGCAAAAGACCCGCTGGATCACCTCCGGTTGCAACAGGTTGTCGCGGAGATGAAACTGGACGGTTGCGGCGCCGCACTCACAGGTTTTTCGCACATCAACGCACATACCGCTCCTCTTTTTTTCTGGGTCGCATTGTTTTCCCGGAGGCTCAGATAGCCGCCGCCCAGGCAGACCGTGTTTTCAGAACTTTCTCGGCAGGGGGGAAGAATCCTTGCGGCCATCGATCATCTTCTGGAGCTGCAATCGTTCGGCCCGCGCATCCTGGAGCTCGAACTGGATCGCCGCCGCCGCCTCCGGCGATGCCGAAAGCAGAAGCCTTTCCAGCCGTTCAACCTGCTGCTGGGCCCGGTACAGTTCCCGGGCCAGATCCCGTAAAGACATGCTTTTACCTGTGCGGGTTGTGTTTCTGCAGTGCCCTGAAAGCGCTCAGGGCAGCACCGTTGAGACCCGCCCTGTCCGTCATGATCAGCTTGACCGGAATGGACGAGAGGATCCCGGCCATCCGCCCTTTGCCGGTGAACCGCGTCATGAATTGCTTCTGATCAAAGGAGGAAAGAAGCCTGGGCAGCATGCCGCCACCCAAATAAAGTCCCCCGGAACAGAGGAACTTGAGAGCCATGTTCCCGGCCTCGGCCGCCAGGACAGCGAAAAAAATCTCCAGGGTCAGACGCGCCGCCTCCCCGCCTTTTTCCCGGGCCTGGGCCACGAGAACCGGGGTCATGTCCGCGGCACCAGCCAGCGCTTCTTGAAAGTCCCGGGGAACTTTCATCCCTGCCCCCTGGGTCAGGTAGCGATAGATATTCGGCATCCCTTTTCCGGAACAGACCAGCTCATAGCTTACATGGCCGTGTTCCGCCCGCAAAAAGGAAAGCAAGCCCTCTTCCATCTCCGAGGCCGGCGCAAAATCGGCATGCCCGCCTTCGGAGGGATGGGCGGTGTACCCTGCGCCATTCCAGCAGAGATAGGCCTCGCCAAGCCCCGTCCCCGGGGCAAGGACTGCCATGCTGCCGTGGGGAGCCACCGTTCCGCCATTGATTACCAGCAAGTCTTCCGGCGGTAAAATTGCCACCGCCTCGGCCACCGCCACCAGATCGTTCAGCACGAGAACCTCGGCAAACCGGAACTGCTCTTGCAAGAGATCCGGATCAATGAGCCAGCCCAGATTGGTCATCCCGACCCGCCCGCCGACAACCGGACCGGCAACGCCAAAGGCGGCCGCCTGGGGACGCTGCCCGGAGCCGTGCAAAAACTCAGCGATTATTCCGGAAAAATCCCCATAGGCGCTGTTGGCAAAACGCTGTTCCCTGAGCAGGACATACCCGTCGTCCGTGGCGGCATACAGAGCCAGGATAGTTTTTGTCCCGCCAAGATCTCCTGCAAGAAAATAAACCATTCCCCCTCCCGGGCATGGTGCAGCCCCCTATTGCGACCAGGGTCTGCGATACGGCTCTGCCTAACAGAAGAGGCCGTACCCATACGGGGGTGCGGCCTCTTGCTAAGAACTCAAACCCATGGCCTTGCCGGACAAGGCAAGCGCCCGCCACCTCTAGCTGTCGGAACCCTTCTCCCCTTCAACCAGCCGGGTCAGATGTCCGATATTGTCGCGGAGCATCAGGGTTTGGGAGGTAACCGCCTCGGAGGCGGCGGCCAGTTCCTCGGCATTGGCCGCCATCTGCTGCGTGCCGGTGTCCATCTCGGTCACGGCCTTGTTGATCTGGAGAACCCCCTGGGTCTGCTCATGGGAGGCGGTGGAGATCTCTTCCACCAGAATCGCCACCTTCCGCGAGCCATCCACCACGTCCTTGGATTCCGCCACCACCTCGTTCACCTTTTGCAACCCTTCATTGACGTTGGCGATGGCCCGTTCAATCAGGTCGCTGGAGTTTCTTGCCGATTGCGCGGTACGTTGGGCCAGATTGCGCACCTCATCGGCAACCACGGCGAAGCCCGCACCCTGCTCTCCGGCCCTGGCGGCTTCCACCGCCGCATTCAAGGCGAGGAGGTTGGTCTGGAAGGCGATCGCCTCGATCTCCCGAATGATTGAAGCGATTGCGTCACTGTCCTTTTTGATATTCTGCATGGAAAGCTGCATGGCCGCCACATTGACGTTGGCCCTGGAGCCAATCGCCTCATTCTGCTTCATTGAGGAGTTGGCCTCGGCGGAGTTGGTGTCATTCTGCTGCACCATGGCCGTGATCTCCTCAAGGGAGGCGCTGGTTTCCTCAAGGGAGGCCGCCATCTCCGAAGCCATTTCCGCCACCGTCTGGGAGGTGCTGGCCGTGGCCTGAGCCTCCTCGGAAATACGGTCGGCGCTCTCGTCCAGATCACGGACAATGGTGTTGATGGACCGGACAAGCATCTGCACGACAAAAAAGGCGAACAGGCCAACGGCCACAAGAGAGATAACCCCGCCAACGATAAAGAACAGACCGAACATCTTCACCTCGGCCATGGCCTTTTCCTTGGTGATCTCCTGCCCGCCCCGAAGCTCGTCAACCGCAGCCTTGGTGCTTTGCATCAGGCTGTAATATTTCTCAAAAAACTCCCCGTCAAAGGCTTCCAAGGCGGTGGCCTCATCCCCTTTTTCCAGGGAAGGCAGGATCTTTGTTTTGATGATTTCGTCCATCACCGGCCAGAAGGCGGCCAGCTCGTCATAGGAGGCTACGGTTGCCGGAGCCTGTTCCATGGCATGGCATGATCCGCAGTACATTTTTTTACCGGCGGGCTTGGCAATGCTTTCCCGCATTTCTTCAATGGCCTCGTTAAACTTGGCGGAGGTGGTTTTCAGGCCGCTCAGGCTTTCCGGATCGTACTCCATGATCTGGCCCTTTAGGATGCTGTTGAGGAGGTTGAGATTGAGACGAATCCGGGCGACCTTGTCGATGTAGTCCATCTTGAGTTCGATGCCGGTGTACATATCCCCGCCGATCTGCACCCTGTGGATAATGAACTGAGCGATCACGACGCTGGACACCATGGACAACGCGACAAAACCGACCAGCAGAAAAAGTTTTATCCGCAGACTCAAGTTTTCAAACCACTCTCTCATAGCGCCCCCTTTTATGCGTCTTTCGTTAACTCCATCGCAAATTATCTGTGTATTATATCGTATACTCTTGCCTTTTTTACCACATATTTTTCCCAAGTATTTTCCGTTGGTTGTCGGAAACAGCGCTGACCCGGCCACCAACAAAAAGCAGCTCGGCAACCTTTTTCATGAAAGGCACAGGAGGCATTGCTCAAGTATAATTTTTTATACTACACCGCACCATCGCTTCGGGCCGTAGCTCCCCTTGCCCAATTTTCAGCCTTCTCTCCGGAAAAACTCTCTCCACATGCTGGTACAAAAAAACAGCCCCATATAATATGGCGAAACAACTGCATAAAACAAAAAACAACTCCTTTTCCTCCCATAAGTGTTAAAAAATTTGTACTCCTCTCCTCTTTTGCTTCCTTCTTCGTTCCCACGGCAAGCCCCATGAATCCAGCAAAAACCAACAAAAAACAAAAAAATGAAACTGTGGCACGCTTGTTGCTTTAACACGAAGTCAATAAAACAACTCTTATCTCCTTTCTCCTTAAAAGAAGATCGACTTTCCCGCGAAGTCGATCTTCTTTTTTTTGCGCAGAGCAAACCATCTGAAAAATCAACGTCATTGCCTGTCCGCCAAGCACTTTTGCCCGCCCCTGCTTTTTTTGCTGTTTGCACTTCCCGCTCAAGCCAGATATAGTATGACCCCTGCGGCAGTCGGCGCCTTGCCCGCCAATACAGACTCCGCAGCCAACCCCCCCGAACCCGGCAAGGGGGTTCGGTTTATCGCCTCCTCTTCCGCGCCGGCCCGTTACACAATTCTCAGTCTCTCGCGGGACGGTGGCATTCCGCGCACGCTGCCCTCCATCTTCCCTGTTCTTTCATTTGTACAAAACCGTTCGACACCATGAGCCTGCGATGACCTGTTCCCTTGGGGCAATCCCCATTACAACTCCATTCATTCTCGCCCCCATGGCAGGCGGCACCGACCTGCCCTTCCGCCTGCTCTGCAAAGAATATGGAGCTGGCCTCTGCTATTCCGAGATGATCGACTGCCGTGGCCTGGTGTCGCAACAACGCGACTGCCTGGAGCTGCTCCTCACCAACGCCGCGGAACAACCGGTGGTCATGCAGCTTTACGGCCGCGATCCCGCCACCATGGGAGAAGCCGCGGCGATCCTGAGCGAACACCCTGTTGCCGGAATCGATATCAACATGGGCTGCCCCATGGAAAAAGTCGTCCAGACAGGCGCCGGAGCCGCATTGATGAAAAATCCGCGCCTTGCTGAACAGATCATCACCGCCGTCTGCAAAAACTCAAAAAAACCGGTAAGCGTCAAGATACGCTCGGGCTGGAATCAGCACACCATCACCGCCCCGGAGATTGCCAGAATAGCGGAAGGAGCCGGCGCGCACGCCATTGCCATCCATGCCCGCACCTGGAGCGACGGATTCACCGGCCCCATTGACCACGAGGTCATACGCCAAGTCATGGAAAGCGTTGCCATCCCGGTTATTGCAAACGGCGACATCACCTCCCATGAGCAGGGGGTGGCCCTGCTGAAAAAAATCGGCTGCGCCGGGGTGATGATCGGCCGGGCCGCCCTGGGCGCACCCTGGATCTTTTCCAGGGGTGTGAACCAGCACCCCTCCATGGCCTACAGAATCAAAGCCCTGCAACGCCATCTTGAACTCGCCGAGATCCACCTTGCCCCGGAACCGAATCTCTCTAAAATCAGAAACCATGCCTGGAAATACTTTCGCGGCACAACCAATGGCCCTGCCGTCCGCAGACAGATCGACGCCGCCACAACCTATCCCGAGCTGAGAACCTGCATCGACACCCTTGCCGAGCAATTACTTCGGCAATGACCCGGCACGGCGCGCGGAGATAACCCCGAAGGGGATCGCTTGATGCGCAAGCCGCACAGCGTGCCAGTGCAAAACAAAAAACCCCGGCAGGCTGTATTGCCTGTCGGGGTTTTTATATTTTCAGTGGTGCGCCCGGAGGGATTCGAACCCCCGACTCCCGGCTTCGAAGGCCGATGCTCTATCCAACTGAGCTACAGGCGCACAGGATTATTCTTTTCACACAAGCCAGCCTACCATCCCGCAATATTGCGCGGATCGGAAAGCACCTGCCAGGTCCGTTCCGCGATCTCGTCTATCTCTGCCAGGGTCACGGAAAGCGGAAGCCAGAGATACATCACGTTGCCGATGGGCCGTAGCAGAAGGCCCTGCTCAAGCCCGGCCAGGTAGATCGGCCAGCCGACCCGCTCCTGCAACGCATAGGGAGCCTTGGTTTTTTTATCCTTGACCAGCTCCATGGCGCAGATCATCCCGATCTGCCGGAGATCCCCGACCCAGGGCAGATCTCCAAAGCGGCGCATCCGCGCCCGGAGATGGCTGATCTTGGCCGGCAACGCAGCCATGGTCTGCTCTGCGGCAAAAACCCGCAACGAGCCGAGGGCTGCGGCGGCTGCCAGGGGATTGCCGCTGAAGGTATGGCCGTGAAAAAAGGTTTTCCCTTCGCCATAGTCTCCATAAAAGGCCTGAAAAACCTCCTCGCTGGTCAAGGTTGCAGCCATGGGCAACATACCAGCAGTCAACCCTTTTGACAAACAGAGAAAATCAGGGACAACCCCGGCCTGCTCCAGGGCAAACATGGTTCCGGTCCGGCCAAAGCCGGTGGCCACCTCGTCAAAAATCAAATGCACCCCGTGTTTCTTGATCAAGCCAGCCAGCTTTTGCAGATACTTGGCGGGGTAGATGATCATCCCCCCGGCGGCCTGGATAAGCGGTTCGATGATCAGCGCGGCAATCTTCTCGCCTTGTTCGGCCAGAAGTTCGGCAAGCGGCTGCAGGCACTGGCAATCACACCCCTCTTGGGCAAGACCGGCCGGACAGCGGTAGCAGTATGGGGATGGCAGACGATGGGAAGAAAAAAGCAGCGGCGCAAAGGGGCCATGGAATTCCGGCACCCCGCCCAGGCTCATGGTGCCGATGGTGTCGCCGTGATAGCCGCGCTCTATGCCCACCAGCCCGCAGCGGCCCGGCTGCCCAACCTGCCGCCAATACTGGAGCGACATCTTGATCGCGATCTCGCAAGCGGTGGAACCGTTATCGGAGTAAAACACCCGGGAAAGCCCGGGCGGGGCAAGCTGCACCAGTTGTTCCGCCAGCAAAATCACCCCTTCATGGCTGGTTCCGGCCAGCAACACTTGGTCAAGCCGCGCCAGTTGGGAACGGATTTTTTCCGTTATAATCGGATGGCCATGCCCATGGACGATGCACCACCAGGAGGAAATGGTATCGAAATACCTCCTGCCCTGCTGGTCGAAGAGGAAAACGCCTTCCGCCCTGTCGATGAGGAGCAGGTCGCGCTGGGCATAATCCTGCATCTGGGTGTAGGGATGCCACAGGAACCGCTTGTCTTTCTCCTGCAGGGTCGACACGGGCTCACACCCCGCCGACAATCTTGTAGATTGCCGGGTACTGACGGTGCTGCTCCGCATGGTCAAGGCCATAGCCGACCAAAAAGCCTTCCGCCACCTCAAATCCGGCATAATCCACGGTCACCTCAACCGTGCGCCGCTCCTTCTTGTCGATCAGGGCGCAAATCCGCACGGATTGGGCATTTCTGGCGGCAAAGAGATCCTTGAGACAGGCAAGGGTTGTGCCGGTATCGACGATATCCTCCACCAGCAGCACATCCTTTCCTGCCAGCTCAAGCTCGGTGTCCTTGGTACACTGAACGGCGCCGGAGGAACAGGTGGAGGAGCCGTAGCTCGACACCCGGATAAAGTCGATTTCAAGGGGTAACGCGATTTCCCGGACCAGATCGGCCATGAAGATGAAGGCCCCGTTCAGAATGCCGATCATAACCAACCGGCGGCCGGCATAATCACGGCTGATGGCCTGGCCAAGCTCTGCAACCCTCGTGGCGATCTCCTGCCTGGAAACAACCTCTTGCTTCTCAATCATCCACCCCTCTCCTTCAAAATCCTGGACAACGCCGGTGCCTGGCGGCGTCAGCGCCCATTGCCAATAAAAATCGTTGACGGTGCCCGAGCTGACCACCTATGATTAACAGATACGGCAGCTCGTCCCGGAAGGTTCGCCTGGCATCCCCATACTGGTCACAAAAAAAGGAGCACCGCCATGAAACGTTATGAATGTTCGGTTTGCGGGTATATCTATGATCCGGCCGCCGGAGACCCGGACTCAGGCATCGCCCCAGGCACCTCTTTTGAGGATCTGCCGGAAAACTGGTCCTGCCCCATCTGCGGAGCCAGCAAGGATATGTTCACTCCCCTGGATTAAGCTCTACAGCAGGATTTCCCCGGTGATGCCGGCCCACGTTTTGTCAAGCTCCGCGGAAAACGAATTGACAAACTGCGGCACGCTGACCTCCTGAAACGGGCGGTGGTATTCCTGGATCAACGCCCAGGAAAAAGAGCGCGCCGCATCTTCCGCTGTGACCTGGGGCTCCCCCAGGCAGACGCCCTTCAGGGAAGCAAAGATGTTCGCCAGATTTATCATGGCCACAGGCACCGGGTTGGTTGTGGCCTTTTCCGGCTGATGGTGGAAGTGCATCACATCCAGATACGGCTGCGGCAGGCCAATGCCTTCGGCAAGCCAAACCCCGGCCTGTCCATGATCCACGCCGATATACTCCTTTTCCGCCCTGACCACATCCCGCAGTTCTTCTGAAGGTTGGCAAAATTGCGGGTAAAAATTCGGCGAAATTCCATCCAGCACCAGCATCCCCAGGTCATGGAGAAGGCCGCACAGATACAGATCGGCAGAGGTGTTTATCCGGATTACATCCCGCAACATCTCGGCAATTCGCCCCACCACCACCGCATGTTGCCAGAAATCCCTGGAAACCGAGGTGAAACCGCTGAAGGCTTGTGATGACTTGGCCGCCCTGATGGTATCGACCAGCACCTCCTGCACCTGCTTGACCCCGATAATAACCATGGCCAGCGGAACTGTGCCCACCATGTTGGCCCTTCTGAAGAAAGGCGAATTGGCGGTCTGGATCACCCGGCAGCTCAACACCGGATCAAGGGAGATTAAATCGGCCAGCCGCCGGGTATTATCAATGCCTGCGCCGCCTTTCATCATGGCGGTCAACTCGGCGGCAACCGCTGGGTTCACCGGAAAAACAGCCTCCGGATGCACCCGAGGATGCAGCTTGGCGGGAGTCTGCCGCTGCTCCTTATCGGGCATGGGAGGAAGGGTGATGGTTGTCCTGTTTTTTTGTTCCTTCCCGGACCGCTCCATGCCCAGGTGCGGCTTGACCGGAGGCCGGGCCGGTTCTTCTCCGGCCTGAGCCTGGGCGTCATCGGAAAGCACCTTCTGCAAAATGGACGGCTTGGCCTCTTCCCCATCACGCCCGGCAACTCTTTTATTGGCCAGATCCAGTCTGGCCACCAGCCGTTCGCAGAACCGCTTATAAAACTTCAGTTGCAGAAAGACATTTGAGGTGCTGACAATCTCCGGCTCAACCCGCAGGATAAATGATTCCGCGCTTGCCACCACATCGGCGGTTCTTTTTATTTCGGTGACCAACGCCATTTCCCCGAAGCAATCTCCGGTGGTAAGGGTGGTGAGTTGAATGGGCTTCGCTTTTCCATGCAACCGTTTTTCCACCCGGACTTGCCCCTTGACCAGAATGTAAAACGCCCGTTCGGTGGTGCCTTCCTTGATGATCACCGTGTCGGGAGGAACCCGGAGCCATTTGCTGACCAGAAGAAACTGCTTGAGTTCATGGTCGTCAAACCCATGGAAAAAACTAACTTTTTTCAGAAACTCAATCTGCTCGTCAAGGTCGATTTCTTTGTGTTTTTTACCTGGGGCCATGATTTTTCCTTCGCAGTTGCACTGCCGCCATTTCACTGCCGCCGTTGCACTGCTGCCGTTGCACTGCCGCCGTTGCACTGCTGCCGCTCCGCCACGCCGTTACACTGCCGCTCCCGGCTGCAGGCTATTTCCCGAGACAAAACTCCGCAAAAATCATATCCAGCACATCGTCCGTGGTCGTTTCCCCGACGATATCCCCAAGAAAAGCCAGAGCCCCCTGGAGATCAATAGCCAGAAGGTCGGGCGGCAAATCCGCGGCCAGCCCCTCGCCAACCTGACGCACCGCGCCAAGGGCCCGTTGCAGGGCAACGGCATGCCGCACATTGGGTGCGGCGACTCCGGACTCCTGGAGGCCATGGCCGCCGGTGGCCGCCCCGTAGACCGCATCCTCCAGCGTGCGGATACCCTCGCCGGTCGTGGCGGAAATGGCGACAACCTCCACCCCGGGAAATGCTGCTTCGTAATGGGCGCGATTCAGGGGGAGAGCCCTGTCGATCTTATTGACCACCACCACGACCTTCTTGTCCGCGGCCACTTCAAACAAGGCGCGGTCTTCGGAATGCAGCCCCTCTGCCCCGTCAAGAACCAGCAGGACCAGATCCGCCTGATCCAACTTTTGCCGGGCCCGCCGGATGCCGATCTCCTCCACTGCTTCGACGGTTTCCCGGATACCGGCCGTATCGACAATGCGCACCGGCACCCCTTTGATGTCCAGGCACTCCTCGATGGTGTCCCTGGTTGTGCCGGGCAGCTCCGTGACAATGGCCCTTTCTTCCCGGAGAAGGCAATTGAGCAGGCTGGATTTACCCACATTGGGCCTGCCGAGAATCACCACGGAGATCCCCTCCCGGATGATTTTCCCCCCCTCCGCCCTTGCAAGCAATCGGGACAGGGGCTCTGCCACTTCCAGCGCCAGCCTGGCCTGCAACGCTTGGGTGTCGAGGATCTCCACCTCCTCATCGGGGAAATCGATGGCCACCTCCATGATAGCACGAACAGCCACCAGCGCATCACGAATTTTCCAGATCTCTCCGTGCAATCCCCCCCGGAGTTGGCTCACCGCAAGGCTCGCGCCCTCTCGGGTCTTGGCGCGCAACAGCTCGGCAACCGCCTCGGCCTGGGTCAAGTCGATCCTCCCATTGAGAAAGGCCCGCTTGGTGAACTCCCCCGGCTCCGCGAGGCGGGTGGCCGGAAAGGTCACGATCTGGGCAAGGATCTCCTGCAGCAGCAGATAGCTGCCGTGGCCGTGGATCTCCACCACATCTTCCCTGGTGTAGGTCTGCGGCGCCCGCATATACACGGCGAGCACCTCGTCAATCACCAATCCTGTTCTGGGATGGACCACAGCGCCGAAATAGAGCCTGTGGCTTATAAGTTTTTTGGGGGGATTTTTCGGTTGAAAAAGCTGCTGGAGGATTGCGTGGGACTGGGGGCCGCTCACCCGGATGATACCGATGCCGCCGGCGCCCGGCGGCGTCGCAATGGCGGCGATGGTCGCCTCGTTGAAATCCGGAAAATCCGGCATTACCATACGTTTCTTGTCCTATGAGATTCGGCGGGACAGAAAGCTTGCCAGGCCGCCGGAACGGGAACGCTCTGCGGGAAACCGCATTTTCGCGCCCGTTTCCAGAATCATCATTCCGGGCTCTTTTCCGCGGTTTTCTTTTTTCTTGGCGCGCGGCGCCGCCCTTTCCCGGGCAGATAGATGAGCACCTTCTTGAACAACCCTTCTCCAACGCTGCGGCTCCTGATCTCGGTATCGTCCTGCAGGGCCATGTGCACCATGCGCCGTTCCGCCGGGTTGATGGCGGGAATGGTTCTGGTCTTCCCGGTTTCCTTCACCTCCTGGGCCAGACGCAGGGCCCGCGCCTGGAGCTCTCCCATCCGGTTGTCCCGGAACCCTCCGGCATCGAGGGAGAAAAGAACCTTCTGCGGGAATTTCCTGGTGATGATCTTGCGCATCACATACTGCATACTGTCAAGGGTCTGCCCCTCCGGGCCGACAAGGATATCGACAAAATCCCCGGAAATCTTGGCATGGACCTTGTTGTTCTGATCCTGGGAAATGCTGATTTCCGAAGGACAACCCATGAGCTCGAGAATCCTGGCAAGATCCGCCCGGATTGCCTCCATCTCCTCGGGGGAGACAGGATCGCCGACCGCCTCCTCCTGTTCATCGTTTTCCGCGGGCTGTTCCGCCCTGGTCTTGGGAACAGCGGGCTTTTTCTCCGAAACAGCCCGTTCGGGCCTGGCCTTGGGCGCACTCGCTTTTTTCTCCGGCGCCGGGCGTTTCTGCTCGTGGCCGCCCTCTTTTTTTAGAGAGACCTGCACCGCCGCCTTTTTCCGGCCCAGGCCGAAAATACCGGTGGATCCGGTGGAGATTATGCGGATATCAAGCTCCTCCCGCGCCACATTCAGCGCAGCGCAGGCATTGCCGATCGCCTCTTCAACATCCGTTCCCTTATATTCCATCTTGGCAGACATCGTGTGCTTCCTCCATCTCAGGCCACATTCTGCGGCGGCCCGGCGTCTTCTCTTGGCGACTATGGCAGGGGCTGCCCCTTGCGCGCTCCTTAACTCAACCCGCTTTACGCGGCCTCATCCCGGTTCACGAGATACTGCTGACCAATGGATAGTAAATTGTTGACAAACCAGTACAAGACCAGCCCGGAAGCAAAATTGAGGAACATGAAGGTAAAAATGACCGGCATGAACATCATGATCTTCT
>Ga0351861_1147_pt1 | contig 13045 bp, 6 predicted proteins | sample BONcelHFGM3001F9_FD_206795 | JGI IMG/M metagenome (GOLD analysis project Ga0351861, IMG submission 206795) | Enriched cells from coal bed in the Powder River Basin, Montana, United States - BONCAT cells FGM rep2 HSBNCT.FGM.300.1.F9 ...
TATACTTACAGGCACAGGCTCTGAATTACAAATAGCTATAGAAGCATACAATAAACTCTCAGATGAAGGAATTGCTGCCAGGGTTGTAAGTATGCCTTCATGGGAACTTTTCGATAAACAACCAGAAGACTATAGAAAAGAAATATTTCCAGAGTCTCTTCCATGTGTGGCCATTGAAGCAGGTATCAGCCAGGGATGGGAAAAATATATCGGTACAAAGGGACATGTTATAGCTATTGATAAATTCGGCGCATCTGCTCCATATAAACGTATTTATCAGGAATATGGCTTAACCTGCGAGGCTATGGTTAAAGTGGCAAAAAAAATTCTCAGAAAATAATTTATTTAAAAATTTACCTTATTACTATAAATTTTTTCAAATAAAGTCCGATAATTATGTGGGAAGGCCATATATCGGATTTTATTATTTTCACAGGAGGAATTAAACAATGAAAAACTCTATTCAGAATAAATCTCTGATTATATTTATACCTTCTATAATAATTATTATTATCTCTTTATGTGCATCTTATATAATCAGCTCTAATACTATAATAAAAAATGAAAAAGAAAAGTTAAAACTGGTGGGTAATAAAACTGTTATAGAACTGGAAAAATGGTTACACAATTGCGAAACTAATGCCTATCTTTTCAGCGAAAACGGTGTTTTCAAAGCTGCCTGTAATGGGAAACGTATGGATGAAGCAAAAGAAAGGGTTAAAATATACAATAACAAATGTCCTTATTATGAGAATATTTTTGTAGCACATAAAAATGGAGAAATTTTTATAGATTCAATTGAAGGTAAATCTATAGGAGTTAATATAAGCAAATTGTCTGAATACAGAATAAATGCAGAAAAGGCAGGGCAGGGAGAAATATGGATTGGAAATGCAGAAAAATCACCTGCTACAGGTAAAGCTGTGAGTTTAATTACTGCTCCTGTTACAGACAGAGGAGAATTTGTTGGTATTATGGGTACACCTGTTGAATTATCAACTTTTTCAGATGAATTTATAACAGATTTCAAAATTGGAGAGACAGGTTATGTATATATAGTGGATAAAAATGGGAAAATGCTCTTTCATCCCGATAAAGAACTTATATTAAAATTGAATATATCTGAATTTGACTGGGGTAAAAAGATATTATCAGGAAAAAGTGATTATATCACTTATAATTGGAAGGGAAAGGAAAGAGTTGCCTTTTATAATACCTGTGAAAAAACAGGCTGGAAAATAGTAACAGCAATAACTTTAAGTGAACTTACCGGTAATTTACAGACTATGAAATTTATATCTTTATTTATAGGAATTATAATAATTATAATAATGATAATAATAATATATTTTCTAATAAATTATATTATTAAACCAATTAAAAATATGTCGGACATAATGAAAGATATAGCAGAAGGAGAAGGTGATCTGACAAAAAGGATCTCTATCAGATCAAAAGATGAAATAGGTGAAATGGCAGAAGATTTCAATAAGTTTATGGATAAGCTTCAGAATATAATTAAAGAAATCTCCGGAAATACAGACAGTCTTTCCATATCCTCAAAAGAACTTTCTAAAATTTCCACTGAAATGGCAGCAGGAGCGGAAGAAATGGATAATCAGGCAGGCATGGCTGCATCTTCTGGAGAAGAACTATCTGCAAATATCAATAATATAGCTGCAGGTTCGGAAGAAATGTCTGCAGTTATAAATACTGTGTCAGCTGCCATAGAAGAAATGAGTGCCTCCATAGGAGAAGTGGCAAAAAATACGGAAAAAGAAGCAAAAATTGCAGAAAAGGCTAACAATCAGGCAGGAGAAGCAAAAAAAATTATGGCAGAACTGGGACAGTCTGCCAAGGAAATAGGAGCCATTGTAGACATGATAAATGACATAGCAGATCAGACAAATCTTCTGGCTCTGAATGCAACAATTGAAGCAGCAAGAGCAGGAGAAGCAGGTAAAGGATTTGCAGTAGTGGCAAATGAAGTAAAAGAACTTGCAAAACAGAGCAGTCATGCCACAGGCCAGATTAACAATAAAATAGAAACAATACAGAATAATACTGAAAAATCAGTAAAAGCCATAAATGAAGTGGCTTTAATAATTGAGGAAGTAACAAGAATTTCTACATCAATAGCAGCTTCTATAGAGGAACAGTCTGTAACAGCCAATGAAATCGCCCGGAATATAGCGGGAGCTTCAGAAGCCTCAGGTGAAACTTCAAGAAACATCCAGGAAGGTGCAAAAGGAGCAAATGAAGTATCAAGTAATATCCATGGTATAAAGGAAATAACAGGTATGGTATCTTCCTCTGCGTTAGAAACAAACTCAAATGCACAGGAACTGGAAAAACTGGCAGACAATCTGAAGAGTATTTTAGGGCAGTTTAAATTGTGAAGGGTGAAGGGTGATGGGTGAAGGGTGACGGGTGGTTTCAATGCTCACCCGGGCGAATCTCTGTGTTCGCCCCTGCTCACTTCTCACTTCTCGCTGAAAACTATAAAATTACTTACCTTATCCTGACCTATAATGCCTGCAGTGGAATGGAGCGTTAGAAGATCCTTTACATACATCTGTGTGGAAGAACCTCCGTCCAGATTAAGAGCTTTCTGGCAGTTCCAGTTCATAGAATTTATGGCGAAGGCAAACTCATTTAATGTGAGCCCCCCTGAAATGGTACTTTCTGTGGCTATGAGAAGTATATTGCCATCTTTGTCAATAGCTATGGCACTTCGAGAAGCTTCTTCCCTGTCTTTATATTCTTTATATACAGAACCGTTCCATACAAGAATAGGGAAAGATTGAATGGCTTCTGTAACATCTGTATCGTAAAAGGACTCTTTTTTACATATTCCATAGGGATCTGACTGAGCGGACGTTATATAAAAGACTCCTGAATAATCCCAGTAATCTGTGAGAGGATTTATTTTTTTCCCTTTTGACATGAGAAGACCTATAGGTGAAAAATTTTCTCCAGGGGCAAAAAAACCTCCGTTTATTGCTGCTATTACCTTTCTATCTTTTTTTATATCCTCTACTGTTATTCCCTTATTATGATAAAGACTTATCTTGTATTTAAGAGGATTTATTTTTACCATATAGATAAGAAATTTAGCTCCTGTTGATTTTTTAAATTCTTTTTTTACAAGAGGAAGTTTTTCCCCTGGCTGTAATGTTGAAACATCTTTCTTTATATTTTTTAAACCAGCAGGCAAATATACAGAATCACCTGGTTCTATGGTATCAACATTTTTTATATGACCATTCAGTGATATAAATTCGTCATAGGAGAACATTCTTGTAGTATTCTCACAGTATATGGAATAAAAAGTATCACCAGGTTTTACCTTATATTTTATCATGGAACATACATTTTCCCTGTTCCCGGGTTTAACAAGATTATAATAACTGAATGAAAGGTTTTTCTGCAGAATATTTTTTGTAAAAGCTATACCATTAAACAGTGAGGTTTTATCAAATGATGATACACAGCCTGCTGTAAATAAAATCAATATAATCAATATAAATCTTGTAAAATAAAACATAAGATTATTCTCCACGGCGAAGCATCTTCACAAAGCATCGCAAGAATAACCTTATATAAGGATTCGAGAAAGAAAATATTTTTCCCTTTTTATTTTTTAAAATTTATATAAATAATGTTGAGAGTTGAGAGTTGTAATTAAACCCTAGTGCTCTGTCAATAGAAACTTTACTAATAAATTATGGGTGTTGGGTTTTGGGTTTTGGGTTGTTAATCTTTTTAACCCAACACCCAACACCCGAAACCCAGAACCCTTAACCCTTAAAAGATGCTTGACAGAGCACTAGACATTAAACATTAAACATTAACCCCTGAACCATAAACCCTAAACTCCCTTCACCCTTCACAGGGCGAACACAGAGGTTCGCCCCTACTCTTCACTCTTCACTCTTCACTCTTCACTCTTCACTACTCACTACTCACTATCTAATTGCTTTCAATAGATCCTCTCGAAATTCTCTGGCACAAGTATATCTTTCATCTTCCCTCTTTCTCACTGATTTATCTACTACCCTTGCAAGTTCATCAGGTATATAACCTGCACGGTCCTTTACAGGTATGGGATTTTCACTCAGAACCAGAAGAAGAGGATCTGCATATTTTCTGACATCTATTCTCATACCATTCTTTACTGCCATCATACATTCAAGGGGTGAAGGATAATCAAAGGGATATTTACCTGTAAGAAGATAATAAAGGCTTACTCCCATAGAATATACATCTGCAGGAGGTTTTACATATTTATAATTGAGCAGCTGTTCCGGTGCCATAAAAATAACAGTGCCTGCCACTTCACCGTCTTTTGTCATCATAGATCCTCCTGCTTCTTCAAAATTCTTAGCAAGGCCGAAATCAGTGAGTTTTGCCTTTATACCTTTACTATCTCTATGAAGAAGAATATTCTGAGGTTTTATATCTCTGTGAATATAGTTTTTCGAATGGGCAAATTGAAGACCTTCGAGACTCTGGCAGATGATATGACATGCTTCGAGATATGGTACAGGCCCTGTATATTTTTTTATTATCAAATCAGAAGCATCTCCGTCACCGAGAAATTCAATGGCAAAATAGTGATCTTTTCCTGTATGTCCCTGATCATAAAGTCTTACTATATTGGGATGTATAAGCCTGGAAATTACGATCATTTCTCTCTGAAAGAGTTTTTTATTCTTTTCCGACATGGCTGCCATAGGCAGAATCCTTTTGAGTGCTACAAGTCTTCCTGTAACTGTATGCCAGGCTTTATAAACTTCACCCATACCGCCTTTTCCCAGTAATGACAGTAATTCATAATCTCCCATTTTATCACGAAAAGTTCCTTCTTTTCTTGGAGGTTTACATAAAGGACAGTAATATATGGCATTATCTAAAAATTCATCTCTTTTTCCGTCTCTATTTGCCATTTCACTTATATTTTTACGGCATCCTGCACATAAAACAGGGGTTTCTTCTATGGTATAACATTTTTCCTGTTTTTTTTCATCACATTCCCTGCATGTATAAACAAGTCCTTCCAGTTCTTCAGATTTTCTGGCAGCAAGTTCACAGAGAACATCTTTCCCGCATTCAATACAATTTACCTCAGGTGATAGGAAAAGAGTTCCTTCTGCTTCACCAGTGATTTCTTCTTCCTGAGTTATATTTATTGTCAGAATGGTTTTCCCCACCCTGATAGAATCTTTATCTGAAAGCTGTAACAGTTCACCTTTTCCAAGCTTCCTGTCATTTACTTTTGTGCCATTGGTACTTCCCAGATCCTTTAAAAAACAGTAAGGAGGATTTAATTCAAGAATAAAATGATGACGTGATATATATCCGTCACCTTTAAGCTGTGAATGGGTATTTATTTTCGATCTTCCCACTACAAAGGTATCGTGGCGCTCAAAAATAAAATCTTCTTTACCTCCGGGACCTTCTTCTATTCTGAGTATAACCTTCATTTTTTTACTGTCTTCCAGCGATTTAATTTCATCTATACCAAGGCTTTTCTTCACATTATTTTCTATTATTTCTGCCCTTACTGCAGGGACAGTCATGAAGCTGAAAAGTTTTTGTAAATGTCTCCTCTGTTTATCATTAATATGTTTATCTTTCCAGAATTCAAACAGACGCCTTTCATATATAACTTCCTGTATTTCCCTGTCAAGGTCAATAGCTTTCTTATAATATCCGTCTGCTTCATCATACATGTCAAGTTTATCATGTATATGGCCGAGAGCAATATGATAACCTGCTTCATCAGGTTTTAAAGAGAGGGCCTTCAGATAATTATCTTTTGCACCGGTAAAATTACTCTGAAGCAAATATACATTCCCCATATTGGCAAAAGCAGCAGGATCTTCCGCCTTTGACCCTTCTTTAAATTTCTCTATAGCTTTATCATAATCTTTGTTATCCAGAAATTTTGATCCTTCTTCTATAAAATCCTGTGTTTTCTTTACTTTCAGCCTGGGCTGATTTAATTCAATCCATTTCTTAATCCTGTGAGTATGTTCAAAAAGAACATCTTTATAAACGGCATATAGAGGAGATCTCAGATAGCTATTATAAATCAATTCATAAAGATCGACTGTTTTCGCAAGATCCAGTGTCTGTATCACTACAGGTTTTATATTTCTCTTTTTAAGTTCTTCAAAAAGTACTGAAAGTTCTTCTTCCGGATCCTTCATGTAATTCAATACTGTTTTAGTATATTTATTCTCATCATTTCTGAAGAGTTCTTTCACAGAAAGAGTTATTTCCTGAATACACATTTTTTCAAAGGATTTAATATAAGTAGATTTTATAAAACGAGGGGCAAAACACTGGGCAGCCATACCTCCTACAAGCTGAACAAGACCGACAACTTCTTCACCCATAAAAAAACCTCCTTTATCGGTTATGATCGTGATGCGTAATGAGTAATGCGTAATGCGTGATGCGTGATGCGTGATGCGTGGTTTCACCGGTCACAGGGCGAACACAGAGGTTCGCCCCTACTCTTCACTCTTCACTCTTCACTCTTCACTCTTCAATTAGCCATTATATTATATAAAAAAAATTAATGGTTGAAAAGTTAAAATCATTAAAATGTTAACCTTTCAACCATTTTATATAAAAATTAATATTTAACCCTTATTTTCAGGTTTAATATCTTTAAGTAGACTCAATAAATCATTTGGATCAGGTTTATTTTTCGGATTTTCTTTTACCTTTTCCTTATCAAAGAAAGGAGCAGGAACAAAATTCCATTTGTCAAATGACTTAACAGACATAGTCTGTCCCTGGACAATCATTTCATCCCAGGGGGTATTTTTTGCCCAGCTTGTTTTAGTATAACCGTATTTAGCAGGTTTTGGTTTATCAGTAGGAAGATAAACTGAAATACCATGAGAATCCTTATAAAGCTCGGAATGCTGTTCTGCTATAATGGCATTTTTTGCTGCATCCAGAAGATCTGCTGCTTTTCCTCTTACTGATGCATCTGTGAGATCTTTACTTTCCACAATCTTTGTTGCAAAATCTATTAAATCCCTGTACTGACCGTAAGGTTCAATAAAAGGAATGGTCTTACTGTAAGATTCTGTTTTATTTGCTATTTTTCTCACAAGGTCAAGAGCATCCGGTTTAGCCATTACTTCTCTTGCAAAATCTGATGCGGCACTGGCAAGTGAATCCATTTTAGTTAAATCTATGGCAGAAAGAGTAGGCAGTTGATCCTGAGTTTTAGCGCTTTCTTCTATTATCTTTCTTGCCACCTGTTCCGGTTCAATAGATATTTTTCTCTGTGCCATAAGGTTCAGGGCGCGAACAAGTTTACCTTCTTCTCCTAATATACTGGAATAGGGCCATCCGCCGTTTCCTTCTGCTTCTTCCGAAGCTATCATTATTTTTGCCTGATCCTTTAACTGATAGGCCACCTCTGACTGGCCCATAAGACAGCAATCAAAACCTATAATATCAAATTTATCTTTACCAAGGGACTTTCTTGCATCATCAATAGCTTTCTCTAAATCAGGAATATTCATAACACTTTTGCTTGAGTCATCATTTGCAACACCTGCAAAGCCTCCCCCATGGTTGCTCACTATTATGATTGTATGTTTTGCAGGATATTCTTTATGGGCCCAGAGAATAAAATCTTTCAGATGATCTGGATTTGAAGTATCTACTTCTCCAAGTTCACCTTTCACCTGTGATGTAAGTTCATTCGGATTATCACTTTTTGTAACATAAAATCTTCTTGCCCCGTCCCAGGGACTTATTCCTCTGTGCTGTCTTGAGCCTCTATCAAATTGAACGAGGATATTTACCATTTCATTGGAACCGATTTTCTCCAGATCAGCCATATTTCTTGCCATATTTTCTTCAAGAGTATTATCTCCTGCCATATAAACAAGAACATTCCATTCTTTCACTTTATCTGTTTTAAAAGGAGTATTTTCTTCAGAAGCGGCGCCGGGCTGTGCCTCTATATCAGATCTGGCATCTGCCGGTGTTCCTGCAAATTTCAAAAAGCTTTTATTCTGAGGTATATCAAAATACTGACCAAGAGAAACCTCGTCATTTAATTCTTCTTTCTCCTGCTTTTTTACTTTTACAGATTGAGTCTGGCCTGTATGGATTTTATTCACCAGAGGATTTATATTATTCATAAATATTTCCTTTCAAATAAGTTCTATGCTAATATCCTGTCAACTGTATTATATCAAAAAATAAATGTTTAAGCCTGTTAATTTGTTAACTTTTTGTTAACTTTTTAAAGAAATTTTTGAGACTATTTTACAAAATCTATGTCAAATCCAGACTTTCTCTCCAGGTCACAGTCAATAAGGAATGATACGTAAATAACTGTCTCAAATATACTAATTTATACCATCAATAACTTACAAAAACTACAAAAGGGAATCTGTAAATTTTGCGGCGAGAAAAAATGCTCATTTTCATCTTTTGCGAAATGGACGTCATGTAAACAAAGATTTACAAAAAGACTTCACATTTTTTCATGGTAAGAATTTTTCTTTTGAAATATTAGAAGAATGCCCTATAGAAAAATTATACGATAGAGAATGTTATTATATTGCTAAATATAATTCTTGTAACTCGAAATTAAGATATAATAAAAATAAAATTAAAACAAAAATACATTTTTCTATTAGATGCAGTCGCAGTGTTAAAGCAGAGAAAAATTTTTCTTTCAGATGTACAGAGGAACAATACGATAAAATAAGAGAATTAGCAAAAAAGGCATGCTTGAGCCAGGCTGATTTTGCTTTGTCAAAAATGCTTGATTTAATACCTGTAGAAATAAGAGAACCAAAAGAATATCCTCAAAATGGAAAAGGGAAAAATGGAAAAGTTCGTGAGTATACAAGAGAAGTAATGATAAAAAAAACAATCTTGATGACTCCTGAAGAATATAAGGAATATAATAACAAAAAGAAATAAAATTTTATTGAGTAAAAAAATTATCTTAAAACTTCTTTAAGGATTCCAGATTTTATTTAAGAAAGTATCAATTGCTAAAAGTTCTTTTTCATTGAAGCTATTAATATTTTCATTTTTAATCCTTTCAATCTTTTCTATAAGTTCCTTTGTATCTATATCTGTATATTTTTCTATTTCTTCATTTTTAATATACCATTTTTCTTCAGTAATATAGTCCATACTACCCCCTGAATAGCTTACCTGAAGACAACTCGTTAAAAATTTTATAAGCCCTTTATCAGTTGAAATAAGTTTTTTGACATAATTTTTTGGTTGTTCTATATCAGACCATTTAGTCCAATAATATATAATAGGTAATAGGTTAGGAGAATTTTCTAATATGCCGTTTTTATTATAATCATTAATTTTAGCGAGTAACATATGTTTGATTTGTTTAAAATCATTTTCTGTTATATTCCACCTTTTTTCCTCATCCATTTTAGGATCTAGCTGCGAAAAAATATAGATTAATAGGTATAATCCTGAACTTGTATTTATTAATTGTTTAATTATTACATTAAGATGATCCTGAAAAGTGCATTCCGAAGAAATTTGGAAATATATACCGAAAATGTATTCAATAGAAGTTATAATATTTATGAAAGCTGGATTTTTTTGCTTTATAAACCTGGAATATATCAGATTAGGTATTCTTTCAAGTAGTGATTTTATATTAAAAGACAAGTAAGAAATTAATGTATCATTCCATTTACAATCTAATTCATCACTTATATCAAAAATTGCTCCTATAGTATTGAAGATATTTTGTTCGGGTATGTCATTAATATAATCTCTTAATCTATTAAAAAATTTTATTATTAAGTCACGTTTTTTTAAATCATATAAATTATCTAAGAATTCTTTACGATTGTTAGTATTTTTTAAAATTATATTAAATTCAAATTCAGATATTTCTCCTTTAGGAATACCAAATAGGAAATATTTATCGAAACAATCTTCAGCACAAATACGTTTTTCTTTTCTCCATATAGTTTGGTTGTCACTTCCACAGGAACTTCCGTGATAGCAATAAAGAATTTGCGGAAAAAGGCCTTTACAAATTTCTTCTAAATCATAGATATAATCTGTCTTCGCGTTTAAAATTAGCTCTGTAATCTCCTGTTTTTTCTTCTCTGTTACCTCTTTTTCAAAGATTTTATTCCTCCCACAAGGATAAATGAAGAATGTTTTATTTTCACTTAAAGTTTTATAAAATTTTGGGCAGAACAACCTAAGAGCTTCAAGAATTATAAAATCTTTTAAATTTACTTCTTCTTTTACTAATGGATATGTAAGGCGAAAAGCATTTATATATCTTTTAACATCTCTGATAGTTTTAAAAAACTTTTTAAAATCAGAAGTATATAAATTGCTATATTCAATGCTGTCTTTTTGTAATTCATCTGAAAGAAAGTTATTTATTTCTTTAAATAAAATATCTTCAACTATAGCAATTTCAGGTAAAGGTAAATCAAAAGAAACTTGAATGATTTTCTCTAAATATTCGTGTCCGGTTACTCTATATTCAATTGTTAGCACATTTTCTACTATATTTCGATCAAAAGCTAAGATATATATTGTATTAAAAAAATCTGCATTTAAACGGATAAGCCGAAATAATAATCTCATACTATCAGCATCCATACGATCGATATCATCAATTAAAATTATTATTATTTTATTATTACTTTTTAAATATTCATTAATTTCCCTTTTTAGGTCAAGTAAACTTTTATCTCTGGCAAGTTTTGCAATACCTTTTCCAACACTCTTTGCATATTGGGGAACTGCTACTAATACTGGAAAAAGACTTAATGGAGTAAGTATTTCTCCTATAGCTTCTATTTTATTTCCAATTATTTTTTCAAATTCTTTATCTTTCTTTCCAATGCTAATTTTAATTTCATTAAAAAACATATAAATTAACTGGTCAATTGTAGAAAAATTCCAAGGATTAAACCTCACTAAAATATGATTTGTATCTGTAACTTTTATTTTCTTTTCTAATTCTTTAACAAAAAGGTTTAATATTGATGATTTACCACTTCCCCAGCAACCATTTATACCTATAACTAAACACTCAGTATTCCTTATGTTTATAACATTTTCAGTTAACGTTTTAATAAATTGTGCACGATTTAATAAATCTTGCTCAAAACTATTTATCGGTTCATCGTCTAGAAAGATTGAATTACTATCATTAATTGTATTATTTTTGTGCTTAAACTTATTTGATATAAATTTATACCACCAATAACTTAAAAGAACTACAAAAATTAAACCAATACTTATAATCACATAAAAATAAACAGATTTAAACCATTCAATAAAATTAGAAATATAAGGCCATATTTCAAAAATATAAAAGCATATTTTAACAACAAGAGGTCTTGTAAAAACAACAGGCCATATTATATAAATATTTAAAAAAATAATAATTACAACAAGTAAAGTAAAAAAAATAATAAATAGAACTTCATAAGATTTAAAGAAAGTATAAATATAAAGCCAAATAGCACGAAGTTTTTGTTTTAAGAATTGCATTATCTTTTTCTACCTTTTTTACCTTTATCTGTCAGCTAATTATACCTATTCCACGTTTATAAGAAAATTTCCTTCTATAGTATTCTCTTGCCTTAGCTAGCCACTAATGATATTTTTTTGGTTATTTGCCGGAAGTATTATTCCTACTAAATCACTAATAAAAATTTAAAAAAAAATATACAGAAATTAATTCATATCTTTTAAAACTTCTTTTTCATAGTTCTTTTACCTGTCACTACTCCAAAAGAACTATATTTGTGATTTATAACATATACTCTTGCAAGATTTTTTCTCTTTTAATAAAACCGTTGAAATTATTAATTATTTGCTATCTTACATATTTACTCATACTGAATTTATTCATTTTAACTTAATTTTTACAATTTTTGACTTTATAAGAAAATTAATTTATACTTGAAAAATCTTATTTGTATAAATAAAACATACTAATTTTAATAACTTTTAAAAATTCTAACGATAGTCGGTTGTTATTAAATTTTTACTATTAATAATTTCTATTCTATTTAATTCATAATATGTTATAGGAGGATTATATAGTGGACGACCAACTTTTAACTTTATCTAAGATTTTTACGGAACGATTATTTCGTATTCCTGATTATCAAAGAGGTTATGCATGGACAGAGAAACAGTTAAAAGACTTTTGGACTGATATTCAACAACTTGAACCAGAGCATAATCATTACACTGGTGTTTTAACACTTGAAGGTGTTCCTAAAAATATTTATAAGCGTTGGGATGATGATTATTGGATTATCAAATCAAAAAATTATCAACCTTTTTATATTGTAGATGGCCAGCAAAGATTGACAACTGCTATCATTTTAATCCAGGTCATCATTGAAAAAATTATGGTAGGTAAAAAACTTAACTATACAGAAAAAATTGAAATTCAGCGAAGGTTTATATATGAATCTAAAGACGATGGGATATCACGCTCTTATATATTTGGCTATGAGAAAGATAATCCAAGTTATGAATTTTTAAAGACTAAAATCTTTTGTGAACAATCTTCGACTAACAACTCACAGGAAACCGTATATACTCACAACCTTATACGCGCAAAAGACTTTTTCTCTAAGTGCATTGAAAATTTTTCTCATGAAGAACTTGAAAAATTATATAGTAAAATCACACAACACCTTTTATTTAATATTTTTACAATCACAGAAGATGTTGATGTGTGTGTCGCTTTTGAGACTATGAATAATCGAGGTAAACCTCTTTCGTATTTAGAACTTCTTAAGAATAGACTTATCTATTTATCATTAAAATTTAATAAGCCAAATTATGAACGGGATAAACTACGTCGGGCTATCAATGATTGCTGGAAATCCATATATCATAATTTAGGTAGGAATAAAGACCGCCCTCTTGATGATGATCGCTTCTTATTGTGTCATTATATAGTGTACTATGGAAAAGCTCTTATAGATGAAAATCAATTCGATGAACCTACACGTTATCG
>Ga0351861_1156_pt1 | contig 12218 bp, 5 predicted proteins | sample BONcelHFGM3001F9_FD_206795 | JGI IMG/M metagenome (GOLD analysis project Ga0351861, IMG submission 206795) | Enriched cells from coal bed in the Powder River Basin, Montana, United States - BONCAT cells FGM rep2 HSBNCT.FGM.300.1.F9 ...
ATAGGGCTTTTAGCAACAGGCTTGACTTGCAGCATATAGACATTTTTTAAAATATTTACCTCATTTACTGATTTGAAAACCTTGTCAACTTGGTTTGATGAAGCATGATAAATAATATTAAATCTCAGGCTGTTAGTCTTACTATCAGATCATCGGTTTTGTTAATAACTTCATTAAGGGGCAACATAGTAAACAAGTCTTCGCTTACCTAATTTTCGTACCTTTGCACGTTCAAAGTTTTATTGATTATTAATATATTGACAATGACTGAGGAAGAAAAAAGAGAGTTGGCAAACAGTCAGTACACAGCATCAAACATACAGGTTCTCGAAGGATTGGAGGCCGTTCGCAAACGTCCGGCCATGTACATAGGCGATGTGAACATACGCGGGTTGCACCATCTTGTCTATGAGGTAGTTGACAACTCGATTGACGAAGCTATGGGTGGTTATTGCGACCAGATTGACATCACCATCCACACCGATAATTCTATCACTGTGGTTGACAATGGCCGCGGGATACCAACCGGGATTCATGAAAAAGAAGGACGCTCGGCACTTGAAGTGGTCATGACTGTGCTTCACGCAGGTGGGAAATTCGACAAAGGTTCATACAAAGTTTCAGGTGGTTTGCATGGCGTGGGCGTTAGTTGCGTCAACGCACTGTCAATCTATCTCAAAGCTACAGTACACCGCGAAGGAAAAATGTTTGTTCAGGAATACAATTGCGGCAAACCACTCGAAGATGTAAAAGCCGTCGGTGAATCCAAAGCTAATGGCACAACCATTCATTTCAAGCCGGACGACAGCATTTTTATTACCACTCAGTACGACTACAGCATCCTGGCTTCCCGAATGCGAGAACTGGCTTATCTGAACAAAGGAGTGCGCATCAACCTCTATGACGAGCGTGAAACCGACGAAAACAACCAGCCAAAATCTGAAGAGTTCTACTCTGACAATGGCTTAGCCGATTTTATTGCTTACCTGGATGAAAGCCGCGAGAAACTCATGCCTTTCCCCATCACAATAGAAGGGGAACGCAATGATGTACCGGTGTCTATTGCCATGCAATACAATACCTCTTTTGCCGAAAACCTGCATTCATACGTAAATAATATTAACACCCATGAAGGCGGTACGCATCTTGCCGGTTTCCGCAGAGGGCTCACCCGTACCCTAAAGGCTTATGCTGACAAAACCGGCATGCTTGCCAAGCTGAAGAGGAACTCAATAATTTGGACGGACAAGCAAAAAAAACCATCTCCGAGGCCCACAAAAAAGCCATCAAGGCACCAGACCCAACACCTGAATCAATCCATAATTTTGTCATCCCTGAACCTTATCATTCAACAAAATATCCTGAAGGTCTGCATGATGGTGGCAGTGGACAAAAGATGAAATTCATTCAGGCCCTTAACGAAACCCTCAAGGCCGAATTCAGAAACAATCCTGATACATTTATCTGGGGACAGGATGTTGCCAATAAAGATAAAGGCGGGATTTTCAATGTCACCAAGGGCATGCAGCAGGAATTCGGGAAGAAAAGGGTATTCAACGCGCCGATAGCTGAGGATTTCATTACCGGCACTGCAAACGGCATGAGCCGCTTCAGCAAAAAGATCAGAATCGTGATTGAAGGTGCTGAATTTGCCGACTATTTCTGGCCGGCTATGGAGCAACTGGTCGAAACATCACACGATTACTGGCGAAGCAATGGTGCCTTTGCGCCAAACGTTGTTATCAGGCTCGCATCGGGCGGATACATCGGAGGTGGCTTGTATCACTCACAAACCATTGAAGGCGCGCTCACTACGTTTCCTGGATTACGTATTGTGTATCCATCCTTTGCGGATGATGCAGCAGGCCTGCTCAGGACAGCCATTCGTTCCGAAGGACCTACAGTATTCCTCGAACCAAAGGCATTGTATAACGACCCGATAGCAGAAACAATGGTTCCGGAAGATTTTGAAGTACCATTTGGTAAAGCAAGGATTCGCCGTACAGGAAGCGACTTAAGTATCATCACTTATGGAAATACCACACACATGAGTCTGCAGGTTGCCGAAACCATTGCAAAGGAATCAGGGAAACAAATAGAGGTAGTTGATTTGCGTTCACTCCTGCCACTCGACAAAGAAACCGTCCTTGACTCAGTGCGCAAAACTTCGCGTGCCCTTGTCGTTCATGAAGATAAGGTATTTGCCGGTTTTGGCGGCGAAATAGCCGGAATGATTGCCGACGAGGCATTCAGCTGGTTGGATGCACCAGTAAAAAGGGTTGGATCTACCTTTACTCCAGTGGGTTTCAACAGAATCCTTGAAAAAGCTATTCTGCCTGACTACAACAGAATTTATGAAGCAGCTATGGAAGTGTTAAACTTCTAAAGCCCTTTATCTGGCTCATATGTCCTTTGGCGGTTTGAGCTCTTTTCGTGATGCGCACGCTTTCTTTCTGTCTTTTCTCATTTTTACTGAATAGCACAGTGAATGCTATTTCATTAAGGATAATTAACATAAAGAAAGCTTACGGAACCTGTTACCCCTGCCATAATTCTTACATTTGGCCTGTTTTTTGCACACTGAATCCGTCTGAATCAGACTAAAAGATCAGACACATTTTTTATTGGATTATGTAATACAATGTATATGAAATACTTAATTGGAACTTACGTTCTCTTTCTCAGCATACTGTTTCCTGTGCAGGACGCTATGTCTCAGAACGTCCCTACAAAAACTGACCCCAAAGAAACTACTCAGAAATTTGCAGCGGCACTTTTTTACATCGAAAATTTTTATGTTGACAGCACGAAACCCGCTAAGCTGGTAGAACAGGCCATCATCAACACCTTAAAAGAACTCGATCCGCACTCAGCTTATCTTTCGAAAGAAGAATTACAGGAAGCCAATGAACCGCTTGAAGGCAGTTTTGAGGGGATCGGAGTAACATTTCAACTCTCAAAAGACACCATACTTGTGATAGCCCCTGTTCCGGGCGGTCCTTCTGAGAAGCTCGGCATTCAAGCCGGGGACAAAATCATTCGTATAAATGGTGAAGACGCTTTCGGATCGAAAGTGAACAATAAATTTGTTATGGACAGGCTGAGGGGAAAGAAAGGCACAACAGTGGATGTCAGCATTTTCAGAAAAAGTTCCGCCTCGCTGATTGACTACACGATCACCCGGGATAAAATCCCGCTCCACAGCATTGACGCAACCTTTATGCTCAGCAGTGAGACCGGATACATAAAGCTTAACCGCTTTTCGAAAACAACTATGGAAGAGTTCAAATCCTCAATGAGCCAGTTGCAGGAGGCAGGCATGAAGAGTCTGGTGCTTGATCTGCGCGGTAATTCAGGTGGATACCTAGGAACAGCTGTAGAACTTTCCGATGAGTTTTTACCTGACAGCAAACTTATAGTGTACACCGAAGGGCTCAACAGTCCCAGGCAAGAATACAATGCGACCCGTGTGGGTAGTTTTGAAAAGGGCAAACTTATCATCCTGATCAACGAAGGCTCAGCTTCTGCGAGCGAAATCGTGGCGGGAGCAGTTCAGGATTGGGACCGCGGCCTTATTTTGGGGAGGCGTTCATTTGGTAAGGGATTGGTTCAGAGACCATTTAACCTTCCTGACGGCTCAGTTATCCGCCTCACTGCCGCCCGATATTTCACGCCAACCGGCAGAAGCATACAGCGGCCATATGATGATGGCTCCGAGAGCTATTTTAAGGATATGGCCAACCGTTTTAAGAACGGTGAATTTGTCCATGCTGACAGCATACATTTCCCCGACTCATTGAAGTACCTTACTCCTTCTAAACGCACTGTTTACGGTGGTGGAGGAATCATGCCGGACATATTTGTTCCCTGGGATTCGACTCAATTCACTGATTACTATAGTAACCTGATAAGAAAAGGTGTTTTTAACCGTTACACCCTTGATTATGTAAACCTTAACCGTACATCTTTACTCAACAAATATCCGGAATTCAGCACATTCAAACAGTCTTTCGGCGTTGACGAGAAGATGATGAAAGAGTTTCTGAAGATTGCTGAAGCCGAAGGCGTGGCTTTTAACGAACAGCAGTTTGACAGCTCGGAAGCATTTATCCGATACCAGGTTAAAGCGTTAATAGCCAGAAATCTGTGGGGAATGACTCAGTATTACGAGGTGATATCTGAAGCAGATGATACTTTACTGAAGGCTCTTGAGATAATAAAATCTGAAAAGATGTTTTCTGAGGCTTTCAAACCTTCCCGCTAAACAGAAAGCAAGATATACCTTTGTCCGTTCAACCGGGCAAATTGTCGCCGGTATTGGGTTTTGTTGAAACGTTTTTCCAGATCAGTTAGGTTACATTTTAGTCAAGAAAACGTGGTGACAGATACGTTTGTTGCCTGGGATTGAACCTGAAAGTCAGCATGAATTCATGGGTTCCCGAATTGTAGTTGCTAAAACGGGTAATACCGATATCATAGGCATACGCAATCCCGATAAATTCGGAAATATTCATCCCTGCATGAATGATCATTGCATCATATGACCGCCATCCAAGCCCGCCAAAAACTATGTTACGATATACGAAGCGGGCATCGAGCTGAATCATCCTGATGGTTGCCTGTTGGTGCCACGAAACTGAGGCATTCATATTGATATCCTCGGCCACACTTGTTTTGTAGGAAACATACAGATGGTTGTGCACCGGTATTTTAAAAATTGTGGCTTCACGCGAAGGTGTTGTTATGTGGTTAGCCGCCATACCAGCCGAAAAATCCTTCCATTGCACTTCGAACCCGAATTCAAAGTCAGGCCTCAGATAGCTTTCATCGGGTTTGATCAATGGTTCATTTCCATCGTAAAAAACCAGCTCGGAAAAACGTATGAATCTGTTGTAGAGACCTGCAGACATCCCTAATCCAAGATACAGCTGGTCAGAAAAAGCAACACGGTACATATAGGACAGACTTGCTTGCCGGGTGATTTCCTTTCCTGCAGCAAGGTTCATAAAATTGAATTTAAATCCCATATTACGGTCCTCGGCAAAATAGTCCACGCCAATTTTCTGAAGCGAAGGGGCATCGGGGAATCCTATCCACTGTTGTCTTGTCAGCAGATGTGTGTTGATCATTCCGTCCATACTCAGGTGGGCAGGATTATAGGCTATAAAGTTCATGCAGGAATTGCTCAACAGAAGGTCAGACTGAGCCATTGATCCTGCACGAAACAGGAATACAGCCAATATTGCTAAATATATCCTTATTGCTTTCATGGCTTTATCTGTTTGGCTTCCTGAATACTAATGCGGTTTCCGTTTAAGTAAGGAACAATAAAACAATCAACAAACCCACCGGCTACAATTTGATTTTTAAGGGCTTCGGCACTGTCTTCGGTATATCTGTCGCCGGCTTCATAGCGGTACAACCCATTCTGATCATGAACGAAGAATCTTAGGTTTGGTATTGATTTGCTGAGGGCCTGAAAATATACTGCCGGATTTCTGAGTGTTGCAGAAACCATAAACTGAACGCGGTAAACCAGCAAAGAATTGGGATTTTCTGGTTGCTGTTGGTTGATGGCTGCAGGAGCCTCCAGGTCGCTCCTGACAACCTCAAAGGTCGTTCTTCTATTGGCCTGATGTTCGTCTTCGTTTCGTGCACTCATGATCAGCAGCTTTCTTTTTCCGTGGCCCTTTGAGATAAGTCTTGAAGGATCTATACCACTAACTATAAGGTAATTAACTACCGATCGAGCTCGTTCGTCCGAAAGCCTGTCGTTGTACGCGTCTGAACCACGGGCATCGGTGTGGGCGTTGATCTGCACCAGTACCTGCGGATTTTCGCGCAACAGATTAGAGAGTTTGCTTAGTTCAACTTTTGAACTTTCGCGCAGGGTGGCTTTGTTGAGGTCGTAGTAAATATTACTGATCACGATTTCCTGCTTCTCCTGTATTCTGATCAGTTGAAAATCCATGTCGTATCCTGTAGCTTTTTGGAAGACAGCTGCGTACTTAACAGGTGGAATTCTGATGAGTCTTGATTCAGTAAAATATCCTGTTTTTGCAATTTTCACTGTGTAAACCTGATCGGGTTTTAACGAATCAAAAGCATAAATTCCCCGCAAATCTGTCCTGACAGCAGCGGTGAAATCAGCTGAGCCAACTATTTCGACGATTTCTGCAGCCAGAGCCCGGCCTGTTTCCCTATCTGTAACCAACCCACTTATAGTAACCGGGTAATCAAGACGGTACAGCTCAAAATCAATCTGTGTAACACTTCCTTTCCGGGATTTTTTACCTGCATCGAAGTTTTTATTCTCAGTGAAAAAAGATTCCTTTGATGCCGATATGCTTCCTTTAAGGTAATCAGGAACAGAAACAATATATAACCCATCTGGTCCGGTTAAGGATGATATGTTTCCTTCAACAGTGCTGATCTGAATGGAGGCACCGGCAATAATACTATCGTTATCAGCCGAAACCACCCGTCCTTTGATCAGGTGCTGAACAGGATATGCATCAAAAACAAAGAGGTTATCACCTTCTTCTGTTGTCCGTGCCGATGAAAAAAAGCCTTCACTGCTTCCGCTTTTCATCACTAAAGCAAAATCATCAGCGTAAGAATTGAAAGGAAAGAGCAATGGCTCAACAAACCCGAATCCTTTTCCGTCATTAAAGCTGTACACAATATCAAGGCCTCCATAAAGTGAATGTCCGATGGACGAAAAAAACAGCAGGCTATCGCCGGCAGCGAAAGGAAACAACTCATCAGATTCGGTATTTACCGGCTGTCCGAGGTTTAGCGGAATACCAAAACTCCCGTCAGGTTTCATACTCACGCGGTAAATATCTTTTCCGCCATACCCACCTGGCATGTCAGAGACGAAGTACAGCCATTTCCCATCGTTGCTGACGGAGGGATGGCCAAAATGGTGTTTTTTCGCGACAAATGAAGCTTGTTTTGGTTTCGACCATGTAAAGGAATTGCGATTAAAGCTTGAGGTCATGATGACGCATCTGTTCCTGTTGTTTTTGCATTTGGTCCAAAATGCCCTGCTCCTGCTTCTGTCATAGGCAAAAACACCGGTATTACGGCTATCGCCAACAGTAAGAGGTTCAGGTGCACCAAACGAAGCATCAGGGTTTTGCCATGATTGATAGAGGGACGAATAAGCTTCGCCGGTCCGGCCATCAGTTCGGTTGTTTTCGTTTGTTCTGCGGGAAGATGAAACGACTACGCTTCCGTCAAAAAAAGCAGCATGGTAATCACTGAATCCAGTGTTCAGCACTGTATCTTGTTTCACCTTTGGGTTGCTCAATTGCAAAGAACTTAAAGCCAACTCAACACCATCAATCTTTCTCGATATTTCTTGAGATGAAGGGTTTAAAAACAGGGCTTGTTCCAGCGTTGTCTTTGCTTCGATCAGCTTTCCACTTCGCTGAAGGGCATCAGCATAGGCAGTGAGCCAGTCAATCCGGTTGGTTTCTTCGCCAACAGCATCGGGATACCAGAGCAAAGCTTCTTCGAGTTTGTTCATCTTGTGGTACGACATAGCTATTGAAGCTGCTATTTCGCGCCTGGCAGCAATTTCTTCCTCGGCTTCAAAGGCCTTGGCAAATGACCGTGCCGCAGCAACATAATGATGATTGCGCAGGTGTTTGTTTCCCTGCCGCACATGATTCTTTTGGGCATGCAGACTGCCATTGGTTAACAACAACAGAGAGAGTGCAAAATATATCAGGGCCTTTTTCATTCAATCACCATTGTAACAGATCCCTTTTTGGTTTGAAGCAATAATCCATCCCTATCCATGATTTCCTGCACATAATAATATGTTCCCGGAGCCACCAGTGTGCCACGATATGTTCCATCCCAGCCATCAGAACCTGAATAAAGCTCCTGTCCCCAGCGGCTGTACACCCGAATAAAATCACCAACCATAAAACGATCGTTTATGTTGTCGCCGTTTGGCGTGAAGGCGTTGGCTTCAGATTCCGGCTTCTCAATCAATACATAGCTTTTAACTGTACAGCCCGAAACTGCAGTTGCCTCTACAAATAAAGTATCACCTTCAGGTCGGATAGAACCATAATAAAAGGTATTTGAGTTTCCCGACTGTAGAATATCTGCCCCAAGCCGAAACACGTATGAAGTCAGACCAGTAGGTGCAACAACCAGCTGTTGAAGTTGTTGATTGTTGTCAATTGAAATATCAGGTGTTTCACCAACGTTAACAAGATGTTCTGTCAACTTGGTGCATCCGAATGAATTATTGACCAAAAGGACATAAGTGGTTGTTTCAACAGGGCTCACGATGATTTCCTTTGTAAAAACCGGCGGATCAGTCAACCATTCATATGCGTCTCCACCTGTTCCGGTTAATTGAATTTCTTCGCCGCTACACATAAAAGCAGGTCCCTCAATACCAGCCTCAGGCAGAGGAAACAACACAACAGAGGCTGAACCTGCCATCAGCGAAGAACAATTTGTGAAGGCTTTATTTGCCTGTACACTATACAGACCTGTCAATCCGGGGTTTGAAAACTCCAACGGACCTCCTGTTCCCGGAATGGGTTGGTTAACAGGTTCGTTATTCAACACCAGTTGATAGAATGTATTTAATTCACTACCTGTTAGATAAAGGTCTGATTCGGGGTCAAAGGCGCAGAAACTGCCACCGCCGAGCAAAGTGAACATACCGGGTGGTTGCTCCCATCCTACCGATACCTGCCCGGGCATTATGCTGTTGCATCCAGCCTGACTCGTGGCTATTACTGTATATGAACCTGAGGCCGGTTGTGGCCCAAAGCTCAGCGCGCCACCTGTTCCCTGTCGCCACTGACCTGTATAGCTTCCGTTTCTGAATAGTTCATAGACCACTCCTGACTGGCTTGATTCCAACCCGACGGTTGGCGCAGGATCTCCAAAGCAGAAAACGCCACCTCCTGTCAGCATGAAGCCTGAAGGGAGGCCAAATACTTCCAGATATACAGAATCAAGGACAACCGACTCGTTGTCTGATATTTTAACTTTATACCATGTGTTTATCGTGGGAAACACCTTGATAGAAGCAGTTGTGGCATAAAATCCTTCCGGTACTGAAGACCATTCCCATGAATAACTGCCTGCCCCACCCAGAGGCAAGGCTGTTAGTGTTACCGGCTCGCCCGGACACACAACTTGTGCTGAAGCCTCTATCCTTGATGTCATCGGCCCACCTGCAACGATTACCATCACTTCATCCGAAGCGCTGCATCCGCTTGCCAGATCAACAATTTCAGCATTAAACAGCGCACTGATCTGCAATGGCAGTGTTTGGGTCAGTTGATTCTGAGGGTTATACACAAGGTTTGTCGGACTCCATGAAAATGTATAATTACCTGATCCGGAAATTACCTGCATATTCAGGGATGCCTCATCCCCCTGATTAATAACTATATCCGTGCCGGCTGTAACCATTGGTTGATCCTCACGAATTACAATGGCGTTTCCAGACATCAACACATGACATTGATAACCAGGTCTATGGGCACGCACTGAATAAGTCCCGCTAATGGCAAAATATCCAAACTGTATGGGTGTTCCTTGTCCGATAACCGTAGTTAATTTTTGAATGTCATTAAAATACAAATCATAAGCCACACCTTCTTCAGAACCCGACAAGCCAATCAATACTCCGGCAGAAAGCGGATCGCAATAGCTACCCCCTCCAACAAGGCTATAGACTGCCGGAAAGCTAACTACAGAAACCGTAATTGAGTCATATACGCTTGTTTCTCCATCAGTCACCGTGATGTAATAGGTAATTGAAGCAGAAGGATAATCAACCCAGCCAAGTCCGGTAAATAAAATCTGCCCCTGAGCATTTCTCCAAATGATCGTGTATTGTCCATTTCCACCCTGAGGAAGTGCCTGAAGGTTAACTGCTTCTCCCTGACAAACTATGTCTGAAGAAGCAATAACAGTTACTGAAAGGGGTCCGTCGCTGACATATGCGACAGTCGAATCTGATGACGAAATACATCCTGAGGCTTCATCTTTGACCTGCAACAAAAACAATCTGGTCGAGCTTAGTGCAATCGTGGTTGGAGCTGGGCTTGCCGGATTTTGAAGCAGGTTTGCCGGAAACCACTGATATGTATATTGGCCTGAGCCCCCAAAAGCCTGACCGGCGAACTGTGCTGTTTCGCCTGAGGAAATAAATCGGTCGGGACCCGCATCTGCAACTGGTAAAGAATTTATTGTAACTGCAGCCTGACCTTCCATCATTTGGTTACATCCTGATGCAGGATCAATTGCTTTCACCGAATAAAGGCCGGTTTGCTCCAAAGGCCCGAATGTCAGTGGAAATCCGTTGCCAACCAATGAAATACCTGTAAAAGCATTATCTCTGAACAGTGAATACTGAATTCCTTGTTGTGAACCAGATAATTGAAGATTAACTTCATTGCCAAAACAAAAAATCCCTGAACCGGAAAGTAAAAAATTCTGGGGCCCTGATGCCACAGGGATATATACTGAATCGAAAATCAATTGATTGCCATCGTTCACAACAACTTTAAACGTTGTGGAAACTTCAGGAAAAAAAACAGGATCAAACACCTGGGCTGAAAATCCGGGGGGATTGGAAACCCATGCATAGGTGAAATTACCTGAACCCCCTGTTGGCAGGGCAAACATCTGCACCGGACTACCCGGACATGCACCACCACCGGAATAGACAACTTCCAGGTTTAAATTACCCCCTTGCACAAATACAGCAGCATAATCGCTGGTCCCTGAACAGCCTGATTGCAAATCCTGTACATCAAGTCTGAATACAGTAGTGTTGTACAAGGGCTTTGTTGTAGGCTGCAGGGCATCAGGATTCAGAAGAAGATTTGCTGGAGTCCACTGATAACTGTAGAGTCCGGAACCCCCATCAACACTTCCTGAAAGCGTTACCTGGCCACCTGCAACCACCAGTTTATCGGGCCCTGCAATTGCTACAGCAGCAGCGTTAACTGAAATTACTGACTGCCCAGACATTTGTCGTTCACAGGTTGAATTGATATAGCGGGCTTTAGCCTGATAAACCCCAGGCTGTCCAAACAAACCGAATTGTACCGGAAGCCCGGTTCCACTGATTGTTGCTACCACAAGCCCGTTTAATTCAAGCTGATACAACACACCCGTTTCAGATCCGCTAAGGCCAATATACACAGACTGTGAAGGATTGCATAAAGCGCCTCCGCCTATTAGGTTAAAAATTTGCGGAGGCTGTGACAATACAACATGAATCGTATCTGACGACTCGGCAAGACCATCGCTAACAATCAGCACGTAAGATGTAGATGCTGAAGGAGTGACGGTAGGCTGCCTCATGTTCGAATAAAACCCCGCTGGTATTGATGTCCATTGATAGAGGTAATTTCCTGTACCACCTGATGCAACTGCAAACAACTGTATGGCACTACCTTCACATCCAGTGTCCTGATTGGCAAGCGCCTGAACACTCAGGGAACCACCGGAAACATAAACCGTCAGCGAATCAGCTTGTGATACACAACCGCTTTGCAGGTCTGTTGCAACAAGACTGAAGATCGTTGTGTTTGCCAAAGCTTTTGTACTTGTCTGTAATGCAAAAGGCTGATTAAGCCATTGAGAAGGAGTCCATAAATAAGAATTAACGCCTGATCCACCGCTGACCGTTGCTGCCAGAAAAGTTGAAGTGCCTAATGCAATTGTACGGTCTACTCCTGCCTGCACAATGGGTGCCTGTGCAGGTTGGACCGTAACACTTCCGGTCATTTGCCGACCACACCCAGTGTTTATATTTAAAGCATCAGTTGTATAGACCCCTGAAACATACTGATTCCCAAAACTTAATCCGGAACCATTTCCCAAGAGATGCACACCTGTTGTAATTCCGTTTCTAAACAGACTATACATAACATTGGATTCTGATTGACTGAGATAGACCTCCTTACCCTCTTCACCCGGACAATAAAATCCTCCGCCGCCAATTGTCTGCAGCGTTGGTGCCTGCCTGACAACAATGTGCACCGAATCCTGAATCATATTGAAGCCATCGGTAACCATTACACGGTACGTTGTAGATTGCTGAGGAAAAACAAGCGGATTAAACTGAGTGGAAACAAATCCGGGTGGATTGGATTGCCAGAGATACGCAAAACTTCCTGACCCACCAGATGGCAGCGCAACAAGTGAAACACCCTCAT
>Ga0351861_1158_pt1 | contig 11985 bp, 12 predicted proteins | sample BONcelHFGM3001F9_FD_206795 | JGI IMG/M metagenome (GOLD analysis project Ga0351861, IMG submission 206795) | Enriched cells from coal bed in the Powder River Basin, Montana, United States - BONCAT cells FGM rep2 HSBNCT.FGM.300.1.F9 ...
TTTTCGGAGATAAATTGAAACAGGTTATCCTTTTTGGCTCCTATGCCAGACAGGAAGAGGATGAAGGTTCCGATATGGATATTATGGTTCTCCTTGATATGGAGGAAGAAGAAATAAGAACATATCGTGATAAAATCCTGGATGTTATTGTAGAAATGACAACTGCTCACGGATGTGTTATATCGATTATTGAAAATAATTATACATATTTTTACGACTGGGTAGATTACATGCCTTTTTTTACCAGTGTCCGTAATGAAGGAATTTATATATATGGATGATAAAATTATTGTTCTGGCACATTACAGGCTTGAAAAAGCTAAAGAAGATATGGAAACAGCGGGAGTAAGAACAGAAAAAACGGCCAGTTGATTTTCACATGCCATAATACCTCTTTATTATCAGGTAATTTTTTCAGGAGGGATCAAATCTGGTTTACGGAAAAAGACGAATATGGTGCAACTGATTTATATTCCCTTTCAGAGTATAAAGGCATAAGGAAAGAAGCTCTTTACGGTAAAGATTATATCCTTGGTAAATACGGAGCAATTCCATATACAGGAAATTTTGATTTTTTCTATGAAGATATGATGGAGATAGATAAAAAGACAGTAAGATGAAGAAAGAAAGATATCCCTGGCAAAAGAGTAAAGGAAGAAAAGAAAACAGATTTGTAAGAAATAGAATCCTTATAGTCTGTGAAGGTGCAAAAACAGAAGTCAATTATTTCAAGAAATTTCCTGATAGCTCACTCACACGACCAGCAGGCCGGAGAGAATCGTTATTGTCTGTAATTTCACCTGCCGGGAAACAGATAGAGGCCTGTATAAAAAAAGCTTTTCATATCTTTCCAGTTTCTCTTCAAAGATTGTTTCATATGTTTCGTAAAGATTTCTGCCTTTCTCATTCTCCACTCCGGTGAGTCTCCTCATAGTCATAAGAGGAATAAGATATTCGTTGCTCATTTTTTCTTTATAAAGGTCATGGAGATCGCCTTCGGTGGCGAATTTTCCTCTGTAATCATCCATATTTTCCCGAAAAGCAGATAAGTAACGGGACCGAACTTCAAAAAATCCTTCATAAAAATCCAGCCACTTCTTATTACTTTCCGTAACGGGGAAATCGTTCAATTCTTTCCACAGTTCCTTCTGAAGGGCAAGGTTTTTCCTTCTCTGTCTGATTCGTTCCAGTTCAAAATCATAAAGACATATTTTCGTTTCTTCATGGTTATTCATTTCACGATCTACAAAAAATGGGAACTCCGTGACGAGAGCAAATTTTGCGCCGCAATTCTGCACGGCATACTGTACCGTATCAAGTCTGACATTTTTCAATTCTTCAGGATTATCTTTATAGAAATTTCTGACATCTTCGGCTTTTATATGACTGAAAAAACCCGGGGCGAGGCGTTTCTGAAAACTATATCCCCATCTTTCCACATCCCACATTTCCAGATTTTCTTTATTACATGCTTCTGTTAAAAATTCCATAACAGGGTCAATGTCTTTCGGAACAGGAGCGTTTATAAGGAATAAAGCACCTCCTGACAGGCGATCAGAATGGAGAGTTACAAAATAATCTACCGGAGCATTTTTATCTATAAAATCTTTAAAGGCTTTTACTTCAGGTCTCATCGATTGATTGTCCGAAACAGGGAGACCGCATTCAATATCTCTCCCGCCGCTATTTTTTTCGTTAAAATTAAAGAGGAGAAAATTTTTGTAATAATAGGTTTTTTTCATCCACTCCCAATTTTTCGATGCTCCATCCGGGTCCAACTGCGGTATAAAGAAAAATTTATAATCTCTGCAATACCCGGCTCTTTGAAGTTTCACAAGTTCTCGTGCCAGATGGATTAATGTAACGGTTCCGGCAGGTTCATCAGGATGTGCTCCTGCAACGGCAAAAACCTTTTTATCTCCTGTGCCGAGTTCTATTGAATAAATATCTCTTCCTTCTTCGGAAAAACCTATGGAATGGGAAATAATACCTGCTTCTCCGTCCAGATCATCTATAACTTTTTTTACCATATCAGGATGGAGTAATTCAAGTTTTTCCTCAATAAATTCCAGATTGTACAGGATTTTTTTCAATGCTTCTTTATTTAACATAAAACTCCATTCAGTATTTATTCAGTCACCGGACACGGGAAAATAACCGGCACCTGACATTATGAAAGTGAGCTACCAGGGAATTCATACACAGGTAGCTCACTTTACAGCATTATTTTTAAAGCAAATTTTTTATTTGTTTGCCAGAGACATAAGTGCGAGACCACCGCACATAGAAAGAATTATCCCTGCAGGGAAATGTGCCTGACCACTCATTATTATCCCTCCGAACATTACTCCTATGCCAAGAAAACTCAAAGCCATATTGTTTGAGTTATTTCCACTGCCGGAGGCTTCCATTTTCTTAATGTTCTTAAGTGCATCTGCTTCAAGAAGTTGAAGGTCTTCACCTTTTTGAAAACCATCGGTTTTACCCAATGTTATCTGATCCTGAGATTTAGCCGTGCTGTTTTTTTGTATCTGTGTTCTTCCGTACGATTGTGATGTATTTATTTGCATTTTATAACCTCCTCATATACTGATTTCCTAAAAAATTATAACTTTAATATATATTACATTTTTATTATATACAATAATATAAATGTTAAAATTCTGTTAACATTTTAAAAAATACGTGCTATATAAAGTCCTCTGCCGGAAACACCCTGTTCCTCATATTCTGCTTTCAGGCCGGCCTCAGAAAAAGCCTGTTTCATTTCTTCCACGGTAAAGAGCCCGGCTTCATGTCTTTCCGTAAAATACTCTATCCCGTCTTTTGACCCTATAAGATAATGAAGGGTAAACACAGAAATTCTATCATAAGTCTCTGAAATATTCATTCTGCATATCTTTAAATCTTCCCGTTCAACTGTAGCCATATGTATTTTTCCTGCATTCCATGTATCAGGGGTAAACCACGGCTCAACCATTATTATACCTCCGTCATTGAGATGTTCCATGAAACAGACAAAGGTTTTTACTAAATTTTCAACGGTAAGGACATAACCTATAGAACTGAAAAGACACATAAGTACATCGTATTTTTTACCGATATGAAAATCCGTCATATCACAGAAAAAATAATTGCCTCCACAGTTCTTTTCCTTTGCAATATCTATAAATTCATTGTTTATATCCAGGCCGTCAATGTCATAGTCCTTTAAATATTTTACATGTTCTCCCGTGCCGCATGCCACATCCAGAATTGTCCTGCAGTCAGGTTTATGCTTTTGAATGGTATTTTTTATAATCTCCGCTTCATGTTTATAATCCTTAAAAGAATAAATCATATCATAATATTTTGAACTTTTCTGAAACATAATTTCTCCTTTCATTTTTCAATTGATATAAAAAACTTTATAACAATCTTTCCATAATTTCGGCAAAAGCAATAGAATCTTCCCATCCATGACCTTCATCTTCGAAACTCCACCAGGCCGATAGTACAGACTGGGCGAAAGCCCAGCATGTAATTCTTTCTCTGTCGAAATTCAAATTTTCAACCATTAATCTATACGGTCAGATAAAAATTCTGCCGGATTTTCTGCACTGAGTATACGGAACAGCGGGTTTCTGAGAAAAGCACCTGTTTCACACTCAGCTTCTCCGGCAAGACCTTTCGGGTCTATGGCAAGCCACCCCTCTCTTTCTGAAGACAGAATATTCCAGTGATGAAGGTCTCCATGAAGAAGCACTTCTTTACCGGAAGAAGAAAGCAGTTCATCTATTTCCCATTTAAATGCACCGGGACTCTGTCTGTCATCAATTTTCATCCACCCTATTATTTTCTCATTGAGACCTGCCTCTCTGAAGGCTGAAGAGAGATCACATAAAGAAAATTTATAATCATGGGTATTTCTGTAGTGGTTTAACAGTGGTTCAAAATAAAGTCTTTCAAAATAGTTGGAAGGCTCCAGTTTATTGGAAATAGTCCTGAGCAATATCAAAAACCTGACTGCATGTACTAATTTTAATTCAGACTCTGAGAGAAATTCTTTAAAAAATTCAATTCTTAAACTGCTTACAACGAAATATCTGCTGATTTCTGAAAAATCATCGTCTGATTTCAAATTTTGAAGTAAAAATAAGGTTTTCCTTACTATCTCTACATCCGGAGACTGCTCGGTACATTGCTGAAAGAGCTTTTCCAGAGCATAAAAAGTCTTTTCTGAGAGTTCTTCTCCGGAAACGGGATGGAAGGTAATATCATAATCCATATAAAAACCTCCGGCAAAAATTTGTATCTATCAATAATTGTTTATAATTTTACCATAATAGATCTTAATAATAAATGAGTGATGAAAATATGAAAGATAACAAAGATTGTAAAAAATTTCGGAACATTTTTTTTAATATTTTAAATTCCTGTTTCTTTCTGATATAATATAAATGAGCCATTTTATTAAGAAATAAGGCATAATTTCTTCCGGCAAATTTAATATCAGTATCCCTTGATACTCGAAGAAAGAGTTAACAGATTTGAAACTTTAAAAGAAGGTATTTATAATGAAAGACCTTTTAGGAATACAGGATAGTCAATGACCCCGCCCACAAGGGGACGGGGTTTTCTGGCACGATTCTATAAAAAGATTTTATATATCGTGACGCGTAACGCGAGGATGATAACCATTCTAACAATTTGCCAGGTATTTTCTTACAGCCCCTTAATCAACAGAAAGGGATTTCTGAATTATAACAATCCCCAGATAACCATCTACCATAATTTCATCTCCCGTATGAATAAGAGATGCAGCATCTGTCACACCGGTTATACATGGAAGACCATATTCCCTGGCTATTATTGCACCATGTATGAGCATCCCCCCTCTTCGTTCAACTATGGCAGAAGCTAAAGGAACTATGAAGGTCATATCAGGTTGAACTGCATCACATACGAGTATTTCTCCATGTCTGAATTCAAAGAGATCAGACTGTTTCAATATAACCCTTGCAGTGCCTGTTGCAATTCCCTGACCGGCAGATTGGCCACTGATCTGTCTGGCTTTTAAAGAAAATTCTCTTTCACCATTATTTTCCTTCCTGCTTTCATGACTTTCTTCATATACAAAACCTCTGAGTTTATATTCATTCATTGCTCTCTGTAACTGTCCTTTTATTCTTCCAAGATATATATTGTCATTATCCCTCAATCTATAACTTGCCCTTCCCAGTTCAAGCATTTCTATGGCCTGTGGCTTTTTTTTCTCTTCAAAAAAGGACATAAAGAAAATTTCCTGTTCTTTCCTGTTCTTTTCCTTTTTCTTTACAGGATTTTTATATAACTGAAGTAATAATTTTATAAAACCTTCCTTTTCCTGAGACAGATTTAACTCCTCACCTGAGAGATAACAGAACTTATTCATATATTCATCCAGAGCTTTATCCACATCTTCAGACAGTACACCATGAGAAATATATTTATTATAAACATCATCTGTAATAAGATAGGAAATCTTCTGAAGGCTTTTATTTCTTTCAAGGGCAATGAGATCTTCTCCTGAGAGAAGATCCATAAATTCGTATGGATCTTCAGGGTTAAGAGTATCATTATAAAATTGACCGAAGAGTCTCATACCATGGGCCAGGGGAATAAATTCATCCCAGTAAACATCTTTCCATTTTTTATATGTATCTTTTCTTTTTTCTATTTCTTCTTTTAATTCCATGTCAGACATAGAGGAAAAATCTGTAACTGCAAGTTTTTGGGCCGCTCTGTCCATCTGTGGAAGAAGTTCATCTTCCACTCTTTTTCTCAAAATCTTTAAATGTTCGAAACTTCTTTTAAGACTCAAATACCAGGGACGTTTATCATCTGTATCATCGCCAAAAAAAACTGCTGTTACAGGTCTTGATTGAAGAGCATAAAGCATGGTATTCCTGAAAGTCCATTCCACATCCTGAGGAGAAGCAAATATTTTCTCACATGCCATGGAAAGATTGAAAACCTTCAAAACTTCCTCATCCTGAAGAGGAGGAGTATTTATTTTTTCTGCCGGAAGATCTGAAATTTCCACTCCTTTTTCAGAAGATATGATATATTTACTGGAAGAACTTTCTTTATATGAAAGAATATGGCCTTTTTTCCTGTCAATTAACCATCTGTGTGGTTCCACCGTTCCGTCTACGAGTCCCTGGTTAAAACCATGGACAGATTCTATAACAGTCTCAGATGAATTGGACGGGTTTACACTGAATACGACTCCTGATTTCTCACCTTTTATTATTTCCTGAACTATTACTGCCATAGAGCTTTTCTTCACATCCAGGCCAAGTTCCTTACGATATAAAAGGGCACCGTCAGACCAGAGTGAAGACCATACAAGCTTTATATGTTTTATTATTTCCTCTGTTCCCCTTATGTTTAAAAAGGATTCATGGAGTCCTGCAAAGGATGTTCTCTGAGAATCTTCTCCCGGAGCAGAGGAACGGACTGCCACATATTTCCCTCTGAAGTTTATATCTATAATCTCTTTCAGATTTCTATAAAGTTCTTCAGGGAGAGGTGTGTTAAGAAAAAAATTTCTTATGGTGAGAGAAATATCCCATATTTCTTCCCATCTCATGGAGGAAAAACTTTTTTTATTCAATTCCATGAATATCAGGTTTCTCAGTCCTGTAGAAGAAATAAAGTGATTGTATGCATGAGAAGTAATACATATGCCATCAGGTATATTCATTCCCTCTCCTGCAAGGACGGAAAGAGCATATGCTTTACCACCTGTATATTTTTTAGATTTTCTACTGATTTCTTTAAGGGGAAGTGCTATCTTCATGAGTTATATGAAACTCCATAAAAAACCGTATATTTTTTTATATTCTTTCTCTATTTCTTTAAATGGGAATTACTATCTTCATGACTTATATGAAGCTCCATGACATTCTGAAATCTGTTTACTGTATAGTAAGTTTCTACTGTAACCTTCAGTAAAGCACATGTGGGAGATGTGACGAACTCTTTCAGGTATGGCAATTTCTCCAGATAAATGTTTAAAAGACCTTCCTTTTCAAAATCTTTTACTTCAATTGCTTTACCTGTAGCAGTTGCTGCTACTGCTTTATAAAAATCTTCGTCATCATTACCTCTGTTATCTACAAGTAGAGACACAGAGGCATTATCAGTCATATTGGCATATTTTCTCGTAGCCCTTGTTGTGGCAAATAATATATATTTGAGATCCTCTGTAGCGGCAAAGGCTACAAGACTGCTGTAGGGCCCTTCCTTACTCTGTGTGGATAGAACGGCCAGTTTTTGCTCTTTAAAAAGATTTGTTAATATATTTTTTAATTCTATTTTGTTCAAATGATACACCTTTTAATCGTAACCCGTGAAGTATGAAATCATTAACAAGTAATTATAACATTTTTTATAAAAATTTTATATAGACAGAAAATTTTGTTCAAAAATTAATTTCAGAAATATGATATAATATAAAAATCGTGATATATCATATATTGCAATATTACGCAAGGAGTGAAATTTAATGAAGTATATTTTTATTTTCTTATTTGCCCTTATAATAACTGTGTCATGTCTTTTTTCAGCAACAGGAACTGAACTGGCAGATTATGTATTTAAAAACGGACAGGTCTATACTGTAAACACTGAAGAACCATGGGCTGAATCTGTGGCAGTTAAAGGCAATAAAATCATATTTGTCGGTTCAAACAGTGAAGTGGAAAAATTTATCGACTCAAAAACAGAAATAATGGATCTCAGAGGAAAAATGCTTATGCCCGGATTTATAGACGGCCATAATCATCTCATATGCGGAGCGGCAGGGAAAAGGGGTATAAATCTGGCAGGCTCAAAGAATAAAGAGGAAATGCTGAAACTTATCGGTGATTATATCATGGCAAATCCTGAAAAACCTGTTTATATGGGTTATAACTGGAATTTTGTTATGTTTGGCGGCAAAGAGGGGACAAGACAGGAACTGGATGCAATCTGTAAGGATAAGCCACTTATCTTCTTCAGTGATGATAATCATCACGCATGGTTTAATACAAAATCAATGGAACTGACAGGGGTAACGAAAGATACGGCAGATCCGTCTCCCGGTTCTACATATCTTCTGAGAGAACCGGATGGAACACCGTCAGGAGTCGGTGTTGAATATGCGTCATGGTCAAACATAGCAGTAGCCACAGGTGTTATGGGAGGGAGAGAAATGCTTGTTCAGGTTATGGAAGAACTTTTTCCGACACTCCCGAATTACGGTATTACTGCCTGTCATGAAATGGGTATATTCGCTCCAGGACTTGAAGATGGTTATGTCGGATTCGATCTTCTGTCTGAATGGGAAAAAGAGGGCAAACTTAAGTGCAGAATTGTAGGAGTCTATGGCATAAGAGATGCCGGAGAAAAACCGGAGACACATATACAAAAACTTCAAAACTGGAATAAAAAATACAGTTCGGAACTGGTACAGGTTACTTCTCTTAAAATATGGGCTGACGGCACATTCCTCTCTCATACGGGCGTTCAGTTAGAGCCCTATAAAGACAGACCTGAAACAAAGGGAGAGAGTGACTGGACGGCAGATGTGCTGGCAGAGTGGATCGAAATGGCGCAGCTTGCAGGTTTTGACACTCATATCCATGTGGAAGGAGACGGTTCTGTTCGACGTTCTCTGGATGCAATAGAGAAGGTTCAGAAAAAACATGGAATTAACGGCCGCCGTAATGCTCTTCATCACATATGTATAATTCATCCCGATGATTTAACGAGATTTAAATCCCTTGGAGTGGGAGCAAATGCCACACCCGTATGGTTCGTAAACTATAAAGGCCAGTATGAAGAAGCCATAAAGATCTTCGGTCAGGAAAAGATTGATAAAGAATTTGCCATGCAGAAAAAATTGATTGAAATGGGTGTGAATGTTTCTTTCGGAAGTGACATACCGGGAACTGATCCGGAGGAAATCTCTCCTCTTTATGAAATACAGGCAGCAGTAACAGGTATTGTGCCCGGTGACACAACAACTGTTATTCCTCCGAAAGACAGACTTCCCACACTGGAACAACTACTCTATGGTTATACTCTGGCAGGTGCCTATCAGATGCATATGGAAGATAAAATCGGTTCCATAGAGGAAGGTAAACTGGCAGATCTTATAATACTTGACAGAAATCTTTTTGATGTGCCGGCAGATGAATTATCAACAGTAAAGGTCTTATTTACTATGATGAACGGTAAGGTTATCCGGAATGTTTTATAGGCTGACAGGTTGATATTAATTTCTCCTGTCACGCGCGCTACGCGTCACAGAGACTAAGTGGGAGAGAGGAATCTATGATAAGAGACGATGGGAGGTCCCGTGAAGAGTTACTTCACGAAATTACAACATTGAAACAAAAAATCCTGGAAATGGAAAGAGATAAAAAACAGGGAGATAGCTGTAAAGATGAAAATTTTTTAGTTAACGAAAAATATTCCGTAAGTGATCTCATAGATCTGGAAAAATTGAAGAGAATTTTCGAGAAATTCTCAATAGCCACAAATTTCACAACAGGATTTATTGAACAGCCTTCACAAAAAGTACTTATATCTACAGGATGGAGAGATATCTGTACAAAATTCCACAGAGCTTTTCCTTCATCTGAAAAGTACTGTAAAGAAAGCAATGTCTTTCTTATGAAAAAATTGAAAGATTTGAAAGATTTGAGTATAAGTCACTGTAAGAGCGGTCTTGTAGATGGTGCTACGCCAATTATTATAAGAGGAAAACACATAGCCAACCTGGCAACAGGACAGATCTTTTTTGAAAAACCTGAACTTCACAGATTTAAAGAACAGGGCAAAAAATATGGTTATAATGAAACAGAATATATGGAATCTGTGAGTAAAGTTCCTGTCGTAAGTAAAGAACAATTTGAAAAAACACTGGATTTTTTGAGTGAAATTGCCCTTATCATTGCAGAACTGGGACTTAATAATCTGGAAATAAAAGAAAAAAATCTGAAACTGGAAGAACTAATTATAAAATACAGACAGACATATAATGAACTGGAAGAGAGTGAAAAAAAATACAGAGAGCTCGTAAATTCATTGCCTGAAGTAGTTTTCGAAACAGATGAAAAAGGTAATATTACCTTTGTAAATCGAAAGGGGTTCAGTCTTTTCGGCTACAGTGAAGAAGATTTCAGGGAAGGTGTTAATGCCATAGAGACATTAATACCTGAAGACAGGGAGAGAGGTTTGAAAAATCTTCAGGCAGTATTAGGCGGAGCAGATATAAGGGAATCCGAATATACTGCTTTAAGAAAAGATGGCAAAACATTTCCTGTTATAATATACAGCAAATCTGTTATACATAAAGATAAAGCTGCAGGGCTGAGAGGGATTATTATAGATATTACTGACCGTAAAAAGTCAGAAGAAAAGCGCCTTGATTTAGAAAGGCAGCTTCGTCAATCTCAGAAGATGGAAGCTATAGGAACCCTTGCAGGAGGAGTAGCCCATGATTTCAACAATATACTTACAGGCATAATAGGCTATTCATATTTAATGCTTTTCGATACTCCTTCAGGAACTATATTGCACGGTCATCTTCAGGAAATTCTTAAGGCATGTAACAGAGCAAAAGATCTTGCAAAACACATACTTGCCTTCAGCCGTAAAGGTGAACAGAAAAAGGAAATTATAGAAATTAAAGTCATTATAAAAGAAGTCATTCAATTAATGAAAGCAACCCTTCCTGCCACAATAGAAATAGAGGAAAAGATAGAAAAAAAATCCCATATAATTCTGGCAGATGCCACGCAAATTCACCAGCTATTAATGAATCTCTGCACAAATGCTGCCTTTGCTATGAGAGAAAAAGGAGGTAAATTGAAGGTGGCCCTGGTTAATGTTTATATCGATAAAAACAATCCATTAATATCCAGGGGATTAAAAGAGGGATTTTATGTAAAGCTTACTTTAAGTGACACAGGATGCGGTATGACAGAAAAGGTTATAGAAAGAATTTTCGAGCCATATTTTACCACAAAAGAACAGGGAGAAGGAACAGGACTGGGGCTTGCTGTAGTTCATGGAATAGTTCAGAGTCATAATGGGATAATTATTGTAAACAGTAAAACAGGCAAAGGAAGCAAGTTTCACGTATTTTTCCCTGAAATAAAAGAAACAGCAGAGTTAGAAATAGATTTATCGCTAAATATTCCCTGCGGCACAGGAAAAATACTTCTCGTAGATGATGAAATGTCAATAGCCTATACATTACAGAAGAGTCTGGAAAAACTGGGTTATAAAGTCTTTACTACTAACAGCAGTCCTGAGGCTCTTCACATTTTTCAAAAAGACCCGGACAGATTTAATCTGGTCATTACCGATCAGACTATGCCTAAAATGACAGGCATTGATCTGGCACGAGAGATTTTCAAGATCAGGCCTGATATACCTGTGTTTCTCTGCACAGGTTATATTGATAATACTATCGATGAAAACCAGATTAAAGCCATGGGCATTAAAGAACTTATTCTGAAACCATTCAATATAGAAGAAATAGCAAAACTTATTCAAAATATGCTTTAGTTTTTCAGAAAACAACTATATTATAAAATTCTGGAAAGTTCTATTATTCTCTCCGGGTGGCATATCAAAATCCCTAATTTATGAATTCCATACCGGGTACACAGCACTTGCTGGAACCTCCGCCTGATATAAATTCAATGTCAGTATCAGTTAAAGCTGCTGTTTCTTCCCTGAGTTCATTACCGGTAAAATCAAAGCCTTCAGCCTTTGCCAGAGTCATACGTGCCTCTCCATCTTTACATGCCATGATTTTCCCGGCAAAATCTTTATCATGCTTCATTCTGTCAACAAATTCTTTTGCGGATTCAATACTCATAACAGGTGCCTCCTTATTTCATTATCATAAATAATTCTCTCTTTAAAAGAGAAATCCTACTGACGTGGCTTAGACAAAATGGT
>Ga0351861_1159_pt1 | contig 11786 bp, 15 predicted proteins | sample BONcelHFGM3001F9_FD_206795 | JGI IMG/M metagenome (GOLD analysis project Ga0351861, IMG submission 206795) | Enriched cells from coal bed in the Powder River Basin, Montana, United States - BONCAT cells FGM rep2 HSBNCT.FGM.300.1.F9 ...
ATAACAGTGACGGCATCTGTTTGTACACCGGTCTGTTATATGCCACTGAACTGACATACCATAAATTTTATTCATCTCTGCATACTCCATTATTCCCCATAGACCTCTCCAAAAAGCTATTATACTGAATACTGCTAATAGTATATTCATTTGTGAAAGTTTCGGAGACCTGCTTATGAAGGTATCTTTAATAAGTATAGCACGCCCAGGGTAATTATATCTGCTGTTATACAGATAAAAACTGCCTTATGTAAATTGGAAATTTTCTTTATGTCTTTCATATTCTTATTCTTTCCATACTTACCGGAATAATAAAACGAGTGAATTGCCTTTATAATAAGACATTTTCACTCATTTTTAAATTCTACAGGAGAAAGGAAAAATCCTTCTGTGTGGACGTACCGTTTTTCATTTTCTCTTTGTTTGAAAGGGAGTGATAATCATCTCCGTCGTATTACGATATTCCCAGCAACCCTGCAAGCTTTGACTCAACGGTAGTCTTGCCGCACTCTGACACACCCATAACTACTTATACCATATGGTTCCTCCCTGGTTAGTCTGTTGTTTCCCATAAAATTCTATCAGATTTGACTGTGCTCCCTCCTTTAACTTGGCATACTTTCTGAGGAACATATTAAGGAAGTTTTTCTTTCCTATTACGACTAAACCTATAGAGAATATTACAGTAGAAAGTTATTTTAAGGAGGATGCTATATGTCTGACAAAGATAAAAAAATAACAGATATCGTTCAGAATGAAAAATCATTAATAAAGACACGTAATTTAAAAATAGTTATTGTATTAATTTGTTTTTTATTTCTTCCTGTGTTTATAAATATCTACTGTCTATGTATGGCTTATAGTAGTGCTTTAATATGTAATCGTAAAGCGAGTGACCAATTTTATCCTAATAGTTCATTTAAAGTATTTCAGATACAAGAGTGTTTGAAAAATATCCTGGGTAAACAAAAGGGAGTCTTAGTATTGGGGTTATTAATAAATGAGTTTCATCCATACGAAATAGAATATGCTGAAATTAGAATTGAAGAATATAGCTCATATCTATCTCTTCATTATATAAGAGGGCCGAGTGTGATTACATTATTATTACCCTGAGTTGCAGGTTAATAACAGGATAAAGTTCTTTAAAAGAACCAACTGACCTGCCGGATTTACATAATAAAATAAAAGGCCAGTCCTTTACGAACTGGCCTTTTATTTTATTATTTTTAACCCATATCACCTGCAAATGCCTGAAGGTTCATACTGAATGCTGAAAAATTACCTGTGCCTGCTCCGTCATTACTGCCCCGGGCATCTGAAGAAATATTGGCTTCATCCTGCTGTTTTATTTCAAGAGCCTTTTTGACTACTTCCGGCTTTTTTCCTGCTTCAGCTTCGTCTGACTGACCTGTCTGACGATGGGCAGGCACATGAGCCGTTGGAAATGTCAGAAGGATTTTCCTTTTCTTCTGTGAAATAGATCTATTGAACAGGTCTGTCTATTTACTTATAAATTATTACCTGAGAAAAAACAGGAAGAAGGACAAATATTGAAAAGACGTTTGATGTATTTTACTATATCAATTATATGTTTTATGTCCTGCGTGTTAATAGTTAAATTGTTTGCGAAGAATCAGTTTATCAGAGGATTTGTGGGAGATATAATTATTATGTTACTAATATACTTCTTCATTAAAATCTTTTATGATTTTCACCCTGCAAAATTGACTGTTTTCATTCTTCTTCTGGCTTTTGCCATAGAATTCTTACAGTATTTAAATCTTATTAGCATTTTGGGACTTGAGCAAAACATATTCGCACAGTTAATCATAGGTTCTGTCTTTGATCCACTGGATTTGCTTGCATATGCTATTGGAGCAATTACTGTATACGCCCTTGATATAAACCTGATAAATTAATACCATTTTGCTTATCTGATAGAAACAGTGACTGTATCACTGATGGGTTTTGGACGGAACAGGCGTTGTTTTTGGCCTGTTAATCCCTGGTTCGAAGGTGACTGTTCCGGTCCAGGCAAGGTCATTTGTAATCAGACCGGGATCAGGGTCGTAACCGGTCGGCGGATGAGGACTTGTACATGCAACATTTTTCTTAAAGGTCTTTCCTTTTTTGAGTTCATCCAGTGAAACACTGAAGGTTCCCCGAAGCTGCTCATGGGGAGAATAAATGAAGGCTTCAAATAACTGGTCTAATTCTGTTCCTTTGAGAGAACAGGAACACTGATCGTCCGGCTGAAAGCCACCCTTTAAAATAAAACCGTTAACCGATTCTATCTTGAAATCGTAGTAGCCGGGAGTTTTTGATTTTTCCGCATATATATATACAGCCAGGTCATTAGATTTCCCATGGCCCTTCGGAACTTTATGATTTATATAGACAGGGTTTCCTGCTCCATCTATTTCACAGTAACCCTCTTCGTAACTGAAAGAGCAGACTATATCAGAAGGATATTTGGCCATACCGAGAGGTACAGTGTCTGGATTATTCTTCTGAGACTGAATATTACTCTCAGAAAAGAAAACAGGATAGATGACTTTCCAGGAAAAATTCATATTCAGTTTTCTGTGATGCTTGTTCTTACAATGATCGCATGGCTCCTGATCTGAATACTCATATGAGTAAGTTCCTGTGCCTGTAAAGGTTACATTAAAGAGATAGTAATCATTTTTAACAGTTTTGGATTGTAAAGAAGAGCCTGTAAGTAACAGACTTAATATTATAAAGATAAAAAAAGAGAGAATCACCTGATATTTCATTGCATAAACCTCCATTATAATAGTTTAGAAATAAACATATTTGCCAATAGAATGTCAAGATTTTATTCATCTTATACCAAAATTGCCATCAAGTTTAGCATTATAAATCTCCTAAATTTGCCTGCCTGGCACTCCTCCGAAAAAATCTAAACTGTAATGTTTATATCAGTTATAGCTTACATCATTCCACTTTGCATTATAGGCGAATTAAATACACTTGTGCTGTCGTGATATTTTTGCCATTCTGGGACTTCGTAGCTCCAGAGCACCAGGCAGGCAAAGCACTATAATTGATAGCCACATGGTATTAATAATAATTTGCAATATTTTTATTAATTTATTTAACCCTGACTGAACATAGAACCTGTAAGTTTTGCCGACACAAGATTTATATAAAATTTGACAGGTATGGAAAGAATAATTGTAATTACCTGACCCAGGAAAGGTATCATATTGATTGATAAAGCAATGATAGTCCACAAAATACTCAGAAAGAGGGGAATGAGTATTACAGGAATATAGGAGCCGAAATTCTTCAATATGTTCCATATTACTCCAATTATATTTATACCGGCAAAAAAATTTCCCTTTACTGCATAAATACCTGTTGCCATAGGAATACAGAAGGCTGTAATGAGAATAAAAAGCAGAGAGATAACCATAATAATAAAGGCAATAAATATAACTGTATTACCTGTAATAGTTTCCAGGAAAAGATCTGTTTTTATGTGCCTCAATTTGAAAAACAGGAAAGCTATTGTAACGATTAACAATATTAATGGTATTGCTATGTAGAATAAAATAATAAGAGAAGCAAAAAATCCTTCTTTTATAAGTTCCCACCGGTTATTCCATTCGGGAAGGCTATCTTTTTTTCCCATGCTGTTTTCTCTTATGGCTTTTATCTGATATCCCAGTAACAAAAAAATGCCTATAACAGGTATGAAAAACAGATATGAATAGAGATGTTTTATGAACCACCTGGGATCCTGAAAAGGATAAACTATTGAACCATATATGTGTGACATAACATTCCTTATATGTTCTTTCATCAGGAAAATTACAATCCTGAAATAATCTTCCCTTCACTGAGTCATGACATGGGTAATATCTTCAGGAAACTCAAGAGTAAGTCTTTCTTTTACCTTACCTTCCCCGAGATCCTGCAAAAATTTTCTGGCAGTTTTTTCCAGGTCAATTTCTCCTCCTTTTATAAAGAAAGAGTAATCTACACCTTTTTTCTTAAGAAAACTGTAAAGATCTGCTGCTCCGTACCATAGAGGATCACTGTGGAAAGCATTATAAAATTGTTCCAGAATATGAAGAGGTTCAAGTTTTTCTCTGTTAACAGAACAGGTAATGGCAAGTTTCCAGTAAGAAGTTTCTTTTTTGGAAAATGGTAAAATACCGGGAGTATCAAGTAATTCCAGGCCTTCAGACACCTTTATCCACTGTTCTCCCCTTGTAAGACCTGCCTTTTTCCCGACTTTAACCTGTCCCCTTTTACTGATAGCATTTATAAAAGCAGATTTCCCTGCATTTGGGATACCAACTACTATAACTCTCACTCTTGCGTCTTTTCTACCTTTAGATGCAATATCAATCTTCCTCTGTTCCAGTATTGTTTGAAGAAAGGAAAGAACAGGTTTTATACCGGTTTTTGCCCTGGAATTTACTGCAAAGGTTTTTCTTCCCAGTCTGTTGAAATAATTTATCCATTTTTCCGTGTAAAGAGGCTCTGCCAGATCTTCTTTATTCAGAAGAAGCAATAATTTTTTATTCTGACATAATGTTTCTAACCCTTCATTACCGCTGCTTAAAGGTGCTCTCCCGTCTCTTATTTCTATTACTACATCTACACCTTTAATCAATTCTTTCAGCCTGTGATAGGCTTTCATCATATGTCCTGGAAACCAGGATTCCTGCAAATAAATCACCTCTTAATAATTAAAAACAAAAAATGCCCCTTTTTATAAAAGGACATTTTTTTGCAAATAAACAACTTTTTTACTTTAACAGCCCCATTCTTCCGGGAGGCCAGAATATAACAAAAGCATTTCCTACGATATTTTTCTTCGGAAGAAAGCCCCATGCATGACTGTCTTCACTGTTATTTCTGTTATCTCCCATAACAAATAGATTTCCTTCCGGTATTTTCTGTGGCCCCCACTGATAGGAGGGTTTTTGATCATCCGGTATATATGGTTCCTCAATAGGATTACCATTTATAAAGACTTTTCCGTCTTTTACCTCAAGAATTTCATTCTCAAGACCTATGACTCTCTTTATATAATCAGGTGCATTTTTTCTGTTAGGTGGTTTGAATACTATTATATCCTTTCTCTTTGGCTCAGTGAAACGATAGATAAATTCATTGACCAGTATGTAATCATATGGCAGTAAGGTTGGTTTCATAGAACTTGAGGGAATATAGAAGGTCCTTACTATATAGCTTATAAGAAATAAAGCTGTAAGTCCTGCTATAATAATAGCGTCTAAATATTCATTTATTACACTCTTCCAGTCAGTTGAAAGATTTACGTATTTAGTTATTATTCTGGCAACTACTAATACAGCTATTAAAATCTCAAGATCTATTACCCGCAAAATGATATCTCAACCTTTCATTATAAAAGCTTTCAGATTTTTATCTGTGAGAATTTTACAGATAGGCAGCTGAAAACTATGATGACTGAACTACATGTTTTTCTTTAACTTTAGTTGCAGCTTTGCCAACTTTTCCTCTTAAATAATAAAGTTTGGCTCTTCTTACATCTCCTTTTCTTTTCACTTCTATTTTGTCAATTCTTGGAGAGTTAATTAAGAAAGTTCTTTCTACACCTACTCCATGAGAAATTCTTCTTGCAGTAAAGGTCTTGCTTATACTGGTTCCCCTCATACCTATTACAATACCTTCAAAAACCTGTATTCTTTCCCTTTCACCTTCTACAACCTTCACATGGATACGAAGAGTATCGCCAGGAACAAAATCCGGCATACCTTCTTTTTTCATATATTCCTGTTCAATTAATTTTATAACGCTCATGTTAATTCCCCCTGAATAATAGAGTTTTCCTGTGAGTGATATGTTGCATAAATTTTATGCACATGATCCACTCTTTTCTATTGCTTCAGTTTAACACCTGCCTTTCATTTATTTCTACAATAATCTTTTTATCTTCATCAGTTAATTCCAAATTATTTAAAAGATCCGGTCTGCATACTAAGGTTCTTTCGATTGCTTTAGTTCTTCTCCATTTTCTTACAGCTTCATGGTGGCCTGATATAAGTACCTGCGGCACTTCATAACCTTTGAAATTTCCTGGCCTTGTATATTGAGGAAAAGAAAGTATAGAAGAATAAAAAGAATCTGTCTTTACAGACTCTTCAGGAAGTACACCCGGTATAAGTCTTACTATGGACTCAATAATAACCATAGCAGGTAACTCCCCGCCGGATAATATGTAATCTCCTATGGAGATTTCATCATCTACCAGATATTCTCTAACTCTTTCATCTACTCCCTCATAGTGACCACAGATTAAAATCATCTGATCTAACTGTGATAATTCCATTGCCATAGTATGGTTGAATACTTTCCCCATAGGAGACATTAAAATGATTTTACTTTTTTCTGTTTTGAAATTATTGCAAATAGACTCAACAGAATTCCATATGGGATCAGGTTTTAGAACCATACCTCTGCCGCCGCCGAAAGGATAATCATCTACTGTTTTATGCCTGTTTTCTGTGAAATCCCTCAAGTTATAAATTCTGAGCTTAAAGAGATCTTTTTCTCTGGCACGGCCCATTACACTGCAGTTAAAAACCGGATCAAACATGTGGGGAAAGAGAGTTATAACATCAAACTCCATCTCTGTTTAGAATAATCCCCCTTTAGAATTTACCACTATTCTACCTGCCTTAGGATTTATTTCAGAAACATATTCCTTTACTGCAGGAATTAATATTTCTTTTTCTCCACTGCAAACTACATAAATATCCTGGGCACTTTGTTTATATATATCCTTTAGAGTCCCAAGTAATTCACCTTCCTGAGTAAAGACACTTAAACCAATCAGTTCAAATATATAAAAAGACCCTTCAGGAAGAGGATATAAATCTTCCCTTTTCAGACATATAAAAAAACCCTTCAAAGCCTGAGCTTCCTCTATAGATTTGGAAATATCCAGTTTTAATATTACAGATTCTTTACAATATTTTACTCCAAGAACTCTGGCTGTACTATCTTCTTTTTCACCGGACATAGAAAGTATAATTGTTGAGAGAATTTTAAATCTTTCAGGAAAATCGGTTAAAATTTTGACTTTTACTTCCCCTGTTTTCCCGAAAGAATTAATTATCTTACCAATTATAATAATTAATTCTTTATCTTCATCTTCTTTAAAACACAAATGCTCCCCAACTCAACTTTCTCTTATATCAATAACCACCCAGTCTTTAATCACTATAACTGTTTTATTCAACCTGTTATATAAATTATCTCCCAATCCTACTTCAACAAAACCGTCGAAAGTTTGAAATGGAACTTCTGTCCCATTTTTTATATTCTCCAGTTCCATTATCTTTTTATCCAGCTGAGCCTGAGTGGTTTTTAGTCTCTGTTTTTCTGAATCCATCTGCTGAGTTAGAGATGAAGCCTGCTGAGGATTCTGGAGTGAAACAGAAGCAATATATTTTACCGATTCCGTTTCTATTTGCCTCAAATCTTCCTCTATTCTCTTTAGAGTATTCTCCGCTTCTTTAATCATTTCGTCTCGAAATGTTTCTGTCATGACTGCCATAACAGAAACAGGTCTACGGAGTATAATCTTCTGCAAATCATTCTCACCTCTGATTACTGGATTATTTCCACCATGACTTTTTTACCTTCTTTAACTGCAGCAGCTTTAACTATCGTTCTTAATGCTTGAGCAATGCGACCCTGCTTGCCTATAACTTTTCCCATATCATCTGGAGCTACTTTAACTTCTAAAATGATTGATCTTTCACCTTCAACCTGACTTACTTCTACAGCTTCTGGATGATCAACCAGTGATTTAGCCAGCATTTCCAACAACTGCTTCAAATTTTCACACCTCCTTCTTTCTTCTCTCTGGTCATTTCCTGAAATTTATCCCATATGCCTTTTTTTCTTAACAGACTTCTTACTGTTTCAGTTGGCTGGGCTCCACAGGAAAGCCAGTAAAGTGCTTTCTCTTCTTTGATTGTTATAGCAGAGTTTTTTGGATCGTAATGTCCGACAGCTTCAATAAATCTGCCGTCTCTCGGGCAACGTGCTTCTGCTACTACAACTCGATACTGGGGTTGCTTCTTTTTTCCAATTCTTTTTAAACGCATCCTAACAGACATGTGTATTATGGTTGTTACATTTTATTTTTTCAAGAACAAAATAATTAGGAGAGTTTTCTCCTTATACAACCAGATCTCTTCACCTCGCTTTAAAGTAATTTTGAATGATACATTATAGCACAAATTATATTTGTAAGCAATGATATTTTTTAGAGACTGACATAAAGTTTCTAAAAACCGACCCTTATCATATTTACAGCCTATATCGTGACGCGTAACACGCATTACGCGAGGATGATAAACATTCTAATAATTTGCCAGGGTTATTTTCTTACAGTCTCTTATAATCTCATATTTTTTATTTGTTAATTAAAGAGTTTAAATTTTCCTTTACCTTTTTTCTTGACTACCTTTTCTATATCTGATACATGTTTTAACATTTTTCGAACTTCTTTAAATTGTTTTAATAGTTGATTTACCTCTGCTACAGTGTTTCCACTTCCCGTGGCAATCCTTTTTTTTCTGCTTGATCTTATTATTTCAGGATCTCTTCTTTCTTCACGTGTCATTGAATAAATTATGGCTTCAAGCCTTTTAAATCTCTTTTCATCTACCTTTAGATCAGATGCACCTGCAATATTGGATAACCCCGGTATCATACCTACAAGCTGATCCAGGGGGCCCATGTTTTTTACCTGCTGAAGATGCTGCAGAAAATCTTCCAGATTAAATGTTTGAGATCTTATTTTTTCCTCCAGTTCTTCTACTTTTTCCGCATCAAAAGTTGCTTCCGCTTTTTCAATAAGACTCAGAACATCTCCCATGCCAAGTATTCTGGAAGCCATCCTGTCCGGGAAAAATGGTTCCAGTGCCTCGGTTTTTTCTCCGATACCAACAAATTTTATAGGCTTCCCTGTAACTGATTTTACAGAAAGAGCTGCTCCTCCACGGGCATCTCCATCCATTTTTGTAAGTATAACACCATCTATACCTACCTTTTCTTCAAAGGTTTTTGCCACATTTACCGATTCCTGACCTATCATAGAATCTACTACCAGGAGTATCTCATGGGGACATACTTTAGTTTTTATATTTTTAAGCTCATCCATGAGTTCCTCGTCTATATGCAGTCTTCCGGCAGTATCGATTATTACAACATCACAGGCCAGGGTGGCAGCTTTTTTTACTGCTGCGGCGCATACATTAACAGGATCCTGTTTATCTCCCAGGCTGAATACAGGAATTTTTAACTGTTCTCCAAGCACTTCCAGTTGATGTATTGCAGCAGGTCGATAAATGTCTGCTGCAACCATAAGAGGATTTTTTCCCTGTTTTTTGAGGTGAATGGCCAGTTTTGCCACTGAAGTGGTTTTACCTGAACCCTGAAGTCCTATGAGCATCAGTATTGTAGGAGGAGTAGGAGAAAAACCTAATTTGCTGTTGGTGCTGCCCATGATTTCAGTGAGCTGATCCTTAACCAGTTTTATTACAAGCTGTGCAGGTGTGAGACTGTTCCATATCTCCTGTCCCACTGCTTTTTCTTTTACCTGTTTTGTAAAATCCTTTACTACTATAAGGCTGACATCTGCCTCAAGAAGGGCAAGACGTACTTCTCTTAAAACACTGTCTACATCTTTTTCATTGAGTTTACCTTTACGTTTTAGATTTTTAAATATTGCCTGGAGTTTTTCACCTAAAGATTCAAACATAATAATTTTCCCTTTATCAGTAAATAGTGAATAGTGAGTAGTGAGTAGTGAGTAGTGAGTAGAAGCTCTATTGAATACTCATTATTGAAAGATTTTCTCACATTACTTTTCGTAACTACTGTAATTCCTGTATTTTAACTATGAAAAATATGCCAATAAATGGCTAAAAATTAATTATAATAAAATAGGTAAGGTATGTCAATAGAGATAGCATTTTTTTATGACAGGTGATTTTACACACGATGGAAAAAGAAATTTGTCACAGAATATTCAGAGTGAAAAGTGAAAGGTGAAAAGTGAATAGAATAGGACATTACCTGCCAGTCACTATTCACTACTTACTATTCACCACTCACTCAAAACAATGCATCTGCAAAAGCCTGAGGAGCAAAATCCTGAAGGTCTTCCATTCCTTCCCCGACACCTACAAGTTTTACAGGTACACCCAGTTCATTCTCTATGGCAACTATCATACCGCCTTTTGCCGTACCATCAAGTTTTGTAAGTACTATACCTGTAAGAGGCACTGCTTCATTAAAAATTTTTGCCTGGGAAAGGGAATTCTGACCTGTAGTGGCGTCTAAAACCAGAAGTGTTTCATGAGGGGCATCTGAAATTTCTCTTGATATAATCTTTCCTATCTTTTTCAATTCATTCATAAGATTATATTTTGTCTGAAGTCTTCCTGCTGTATCTATTATAAGATAATCGGCTCCTCTGGCTTTTGCTGCCTGTATGGCATCAAAACATACAGATGCAGGATCAGAACCCTGTTTGTTTTTAATAATTTCTACACCCACTCTTGTGGCCCATACATCTAACTGTTCTATTGCTGCTGCTCTGAATGTGTCTCCTGCAGCTATGATTACTTTGTTTCCCTGGCTTTTAAGCCTGTGAGCAAGTTTTCCTATTGTCGTAGTTTTACCTGAGCCATTGACACCTATCATGATATAAACTGTAGGTTTGTTTTCTGCAGTAAACAGTCCGAGCTCTCTGTTTGTAAAACAATTTCTTATGATTTCTTTAAGATGTTCTATTAATTGTTCCGGCTCCTGTATCTTTAATTCCTTTGCCTTTTTCCGTAACTCTTCTATTATTTTTGTTGCAGTATGGGCCCCCATATCGGCACATATAAGCAATTCCTCAAGTTCTTCCCATAATTCTTCATCTATTTTGCTTCTGCCGGAAAATAAATTTTTCACTCTTGTAGTCAGATTGTCTCTGGTCTTTAAAAGTCCGTCTTTGATTTTCGTAAACCAGTTATCACTTTTAAATAATTTAAACATATTTCCTCCTTAACATAATCGTGATGCGTGATGCGTGATGCGTGATTAAGCCTCACAGGGCTAACACGAGGTTCGCCCCTACTTTTCACCCTTCACCCTTCACCCTTCACCCTTCACCCTTCACCCTTCACTCTTCACTCTTCACTCTTCACCTTTATATACAAACTTTTTCTTTTTGCTCAATAAGCTCATCTAAAACAGGATCTCCAAGCTTTATGGATATTATATCAGACACGCCCGGTTCTTCCATCGTTACTCCATATAGAATATCTGCTTTTTCCATGGTTATTTTATTATGTGATATGATTATGAACTGTGACATATTTGAAAAATCTTTGATGCAATCAGCCAGAAGTGCAGTATTTGTATCATCAAGAGCTGCATCTACTTCATCAAAAACACAGAAGGGTGTGGGTTTAACTTTAAATATGGACAGAAGCAGTATAACTGCTGCCATAGTTTTTTCTCCTCCTGAAAGGAGCGATATACTTTGAAGTCTTTTCCCGGGAGGATGAACTCCTATTTCAATTCCGCTCTTCAGTATATTCTCTTCATCTGTCAGTGTTAAATGGGCCTGACCTCCGGGGAAGAGGGAAGAGTATATTCTGGAAAATTCCTCTGATACAAGGGCAAAGGTTTCTTTGAATTTTTTTCTTGATGTCTTTTCCAGATCTTCAATTACCTTATTGAGTGAAAAT
>Ga0351861_1164_pt1 | contig 11472 bp, 8 predicted proteins | sample BONcelHFGM3001F9_FD_206795 | JGI IMG/M metagenome (GOLD analysis project Ga0351861, IMG submission 206795) | Enriched cells from coal bed in the Powder River Basin, Montana, United States - BONCAT cells FGM rep2 HSBNCT.FGM.300.1.F9 ...
TATCTGGCTATCATGTCGCCGGAGAAACAGAGATTACCTCCAACAAATGTTTCGAATGGTGCTTCATCTTTTTTATGGTAATCTGTTATTATGTCCCACCGTCTCAGAATATTTTCGAGTAATGCTTCCGAATGAGACGTGACACCCATTTCTATGGTAATTAAATTATGATCGCCTGCCACTTTTCTTACACTATTCACCTTTGCCAGAGTAACCCCTCCGTCATCTGCTATACTTCTTCCCGGTTCAATGACAAGAAGAGGTTCTCCAATAGATTTCAGAGCTTCCACCGTATTTTTTCCATTTATGGAATTTTTCAGTATAGCTTCTAACATTTTCTCTTTTGGATAAAAAGAATAGAATTTTTCACCTCTCCATTCTCTGAGATCTTTTTTGAAACCGCCTGGACTGTTATTCCATGCAAAAACTTCTGAAAAATCTCCTTCCATTGCTTTTATATAGCCTTTTCTGACCATATCCGTTATATATTTCCATTCTTCTTTATTTACATAGGAAACAGGATAGCCTCCGCCAATATTTATAATTTTACATGTTCTCCCTGTCTCTTTTAATATGTAAGACATTTCTATCATTTTTCCAAGAACTTCCAGATATGGTTCCACATCTGCAATCTGAGATCCTATATGGGTATGAAACCCCAGAAATTCAATTGAGGGATAACTGTCAAGGGATTTTATAAAATCAGGGATCTCTTTTAGAGGAACACCGAATTTTGTCCAGACTCCTGCAGTAAAAACTCCTTCTGCCGTAACATCTGACAGTTCATAACCGCTTATTCTTATAAGGGTTTTTGCCTTTTTGCCTTTTTTTTCGGCTATATTTGAAATAACTTTGAATTCTTCAATACTGTCAGATACTATAAGCATATTTTTTTCTACAGCTTCTTCAATAAGAAAATCTTCCTTGCAGTTGCCATTTAACGCAATCATTTCAGGCGGTATACCCGAGTTCATTGCACATTTTGCCTCATTATATGAAGCTGCATCTGCACCGCATCCTTCTTCTCTTACTATTTCAAGTATGGCAGAACCGGTGCAGGCTTTGGCTGCATAACATACAAGTCCTTCAGGGTAACAGGTGTTAAAAACTCTTTTAAAAGATTTCAGATTTTCTCTTATAACAGGTTCATAACTTATATGAAGAGGTAATTTGTATTTATCTGTCCAGAAAGAAAGAGGGTGACCTGCAATTAATAGTTCTTTGCCGGATATGTCAAAGATTTTACTCATTTTTGTCCTCCAATGGTGCGTAATGCGTGATGTGTGATGCGTGATGCGTGATGCGTGATGTAATCCAGTGTAAGGGCGTTTAATTAAACGCCCCTACTTACGACTCACCGGGCGAACACAGAGGTTCGCCCCTACTTTTCACTACTCACTATTCACTACTCACTTTTTTCACTCTTCACTGTTTTCTCGGAATATGTCCTACAAATCCGTAAAAAGCTATATAGGCATAACATAAAACAGGCAGTATGAATGCATGATGAATGCCGATTTTATCTGCAATGGCACCCTGTATAAGAGGTATAATTGCTCCTCCTACAATGGCCATACAGAGAATACCTGAGCCCTGGCCTGTACTTTTACCAAGACCGCTTATGGCAAGAGAAAAAATTGTAGGAAACATGATGGAATTAAATAAACCTATGAGAAGTATTGTCCACATGGCTATTTTGCCGAAGGTTAACATTGAGACGATAAGAAGAGCAGCAGCTACAAATGCATTGAAACCAAGTACTTTACCGGGTTTAATATAGGCCTGTACTGCAGAACCTATAAATCGTCCAACCATTGCTCCTCCCCAGTAAAAAGAAACATATTTCCCTGCTATACTTTCAGGAAGTCCTGCAATATCAGGCTGTCCCAGGTAGTTTACAAGAAAACTTCCAATAGCAACTTCTCCTCCTACATAAACAAAAATACCTATGGCTCCAAGTACCAGATGTGAATATGTCCATGCACTTCTCTTTACTCCGCCTGCTTCTGCCGATTTCTGATCTTCTGAGGTTTCTGCTTCAATTTCCGGTAATTTTATTACTGCAAATACTACTGCCATGATAAACAGTGTTATTGCTATACCAACATAGGGGGCTATAACGGAACTGGCCTGTGCTAATTTGTAGGCACTCAGTTCTCCTCCGGTCATCTTACTGATTTCTTCAGCAGTTTTAACTGCAGCAGAAAGTATTAAATAAGAACCGAAAATAGGTGCTACAGTCGTTCCCAGGGAATTAAAAGCCTGGGTCAGATTTAACCTGCTAGATGCAGTTTCTGCCCTGCCGAGTATTGTTACATAAGGATTTGCCGCCACCTGAAGGAGTGTTATGCCTGACGCAAGAATAAAGAAACCTGCTAAAAATATAGCATATGACGTATAAAGAGCAGCAGGCAGAAATATGAGGCACCCAATGCCTATTGTTACAAGGCCGATAACTATACCTTTCCTGTAGCCTATCTTTTCTACTATCATCCCTGAAGGAAGAGAAACAATAAAATAGGCAGTGAAAAAACAGAACTGTATAAGCATTGCCTGTGTATAGTTGAGGTCAAAAAGTGATTTTAAATGGGGAATGAGAATGTCATTCAAACATGTAATAAAACCCCACATGAAGAAAAGAGATGTAAGAATAACAAGGGGAACAGTATAGTTTGCTTCTCCGTTGGATGATTTGACTTTTACTTTACTAGCAGCAGTTTCCATGAAATTATTCTCCTTTTTTGATTGTCTTTACCTTCGTAAGTATTTCTTTATCAATAGATTTATCGCTATTTTCGATTTTTACTTCCTCAAATAGATACCAGTCTTCCGTATGTTCAACAGACTGATCGCTTTTCAGGTTTATAAGGGGAGACATGGTCTCAAGTTCTAACATGTCCTGATTGGTAAATGATTCAAAAGATGAGCCTTTGTCAGGATAGGTGCCTTCTTTTAAAGGGCATAGTTTGATGAAAATATGATTGTTTCTTACATAACCTGCCCATCCTTCTTTATTGCTCATACCTATTTTCGTAGGAGACGTGGCAGATACATCCTGTTTTATGAGTATGTAATTTCGTGTAAAGGTAAATCTGCTGTCACTCATATCTGTATAGGACCATAGTGAAAGAGTTCTTACAGGCAGATAATTGGTTGTACTTACTTTCAGTTCTTTCCCTTCCGGACTGTCAGGATGTGGTATGAATGCTTCCTGCGGTATTATGGCTGTTCCCCCTGTTTCCATCTGGGTTATACTCCAGGGAGCAAGTTCTACTGTTTCTTTGTTTCTATTTGTCAGTCTGTGAACTATATGGACATGGCTTCCCGAACTATCCATAGTTATTTCCATTTCTTTTTCAATGCCATTTATAGATTCTACAGGCTGTTTTAAATAAAGAGTATTTCCTTTTATTTCATATTTAACGGGGATACTGTCCGGAAAATAGGTTTTAGGTTTTTCTTCAGGAGCAATCCAGAGTCTGTGACCGCCGAAAGGAAGCCATTCTTTTTCATTTGTTTTTCCCAGGTTATCCTTTACTTCGAAAAATTCATTTTCTTTGCCGGTAAATCCATAGAATATGATTCTTGGCCCTACATCTGTTGTGGCAATAAGTTCTACTGTGCCGTTTGTCATATGGATACAATTTTCCCATCCTCCATAGGGGATTTTCTCGATTTTTATTCCTTCTTCTTTTGCAAAACATGGTACAATTAAAAGAATTACCAGAAAAAAAGACATAATAAATTTTTCCATTTTTGTTCCTCCTTGTATTAATTTATATTTTATATGTTATAAAATGTATAATTATCCATTGATATTATATTTCCCTTTTTTCATTGCAATTTAAAACATTACTTGTTATAATTTTTGAAAACTGTAAAAGGTAGCTGATTGATATGAAATGGGATTTATTTGAAATAGTTTTTTCTTTGATTATTGTCCATATATCCAATCATTTCGTGGGAAAAGAGCTGGTAAAAACAGTCGTATTTTCCCAGAGTATCAATCAATTTCTTATAAATATAAATGACATAATCTACGGAGTGTTCCTTCTTGTTCTTATTTTGATAGTAATGTTATGGAGATCTCATAAAAGGTTACTCGTAAATCGTTTTATAACAATATACCTGTCACTTGTTACGTTACAGTTAATAGTAAATGTATTTCTACTCGTATCAAAAGCTCACGAAAATAGAGGACAGCCTCTCTATCTGCTATGGGACGTGGCAGCTCTCTACGGAATGAATATCATTATTTTTGCTTTCTGGTATCTCCTTGTTGACAGTACTATTCCCGGTGGTGCCTTTATATTTCCGGTTAAAGAGGGGAATAATAGAATCCACTGGATAGATTATCTTTTCCTTTCATTTAATACAGGTACTACCTTTGGTCCGACTTCAGAACAGGTAGTCAGCAAAAGGGCAAAAATATTAATGATGGTTCAGACAATCCTGTCTCTGATTATTACAGTGGTCCTTGCAGCAAGGGCTGTAGGAGGATTGTGAATTTATTTTTTTTTCACGGTCTTTTGTAATATCCACAAATAACATATTATCATAAAAATGGCTGTAATACTGATGATTTTCCCGGCCTTATAGGACATGGGAGAGAAATAAACTCTCACATGGTGTTTCCCCGGTTCCTTAATTGGCACAGTTCTGAATATATAATCGGCTCTGTATATCTCTTCAGCCTTTCCATCTACCGATGCTTTCCATCCGGGATAATATATTTCACTCAGAAACAGCATAGCAGGTGTTGTTACATTAACTTCTATTTCTATAAGATCTTCCGTATATTTTATTATAGAGGCTTTCTCAAAAGATTTTTCCGGGAAACTTTGTAAGTCTACAGGACATGACAGTATAAGTTCTTTTCTGATGTCAAATTTTTTGCTGTTCAGTAAATCAAGTAACTCTTCATCATCACCTTCCATAAATCTATAATTATAGAAAACAGCCGCCCTGGGAAAAACATTGACATTTTGATAGATCACAGGTTCCTCTGCAGAATTTATATCTGTAACATTAATATATTTACCATTCAGGAGATCTATCATCTTATTATTAATATAATTTTTTATGATAAATGAATTGGAGAAATTAATTAAATACTGCATGTCCTTACTATCAGGTAATGTTTCATACTGTGAATAATAGAGATATTTCATATAATAACCGATTGCCAGAGGATCAAAACCCTGAACAGTTTCAAAACCCTCAATCTGTCCTCTGTTTACATAATCATTCCAGTTCAGATTAACTACTCTGCCGTCACCCGGTGAGTAATCAGTCAGTTGTGATTTTATTGTCTTTTTGTAGAAAGATTTACTGTTTACCGGAGGATTAAAAGTAAAACCAAATATCGCCATGTCAATAACAGTAATAAGTAGAAGAGAGAGCACTAATATGTTTCTGGAGATAATATTAAAAGATTTTAAAACCATAGCTATGGTTGTTATACTCATAATAAAGGCAAATATTATAATACCATTTTTCTTTTCCGGTATTATAGTTCCATATTCTGCCGGTATCTTTGTGGCATCAGGATAAGAAGATATTATTATCGCCATGATGATTGCTGCAATACTCAGGAATATAAAAAAATAAATTATGCCCGGCACCTTCCGTCCTTTGACTGTAATATTCGATAATTCATCCATGCCGGTAATAGAGAGAGAAGAGAGTGAGAAAGTCATGAGAATGATAAAACGGCCATGACTTCTCAAGGATTTATAGAATGGCATGAAGGTTATGAAAAACTTATAGAAAGGCGTGTTATCTGTCATAGAGGCCATTAATGACAGAATGAAAAGAAGAAGAAAAAACCATTTAAGCCGCATTTTTGAGTAACCTATTGCTACAAAAGACATTACTAAAGCAGTAACGCCGGTATATCCGCATGTTTCCCAGTAAACCCAGTAATTTTTATCATTTTCAGGATAAAATCCTGATTTAAATGGTTCCATACAGGGCCTGCCATGAAAATCAGGTATTATGAATGTAACGAGTCTCTGCCATGTCATACAATAAGTATTCGCTATTTCTGCGCCCCCTGTTTCCCTGAGTGTAACTTTGAGGAACTCCAGAAAAGGAAGAAGTTGTATTGATGAGAGTAAAACTGCAATAATACATATCAATGGAAATAGAATAAACAGGAAAAATTTGTCTTTTTTTGTAAGAGATTTATCTTTAAATCTATCTATTAACAGCCATAACCAGAAAACTGTTACGCCGCAGTATATATAATAGGTTAACTGAATAAATCCCGATAACAATAAAATACATGATATTATGCCTGTTATAATGATAAAGGGAAGAGATTTTTTTTCAACAGACAGTTTCAGAGATAGAAAAAGAAGAGGTAACCAGGCACCTCCTATAATAAAGGTATGTATTAAATGGGTTATAAAAAAACCGCTGAAACTGAAGGCCACTCCTCCTGTAACAGATGTTATGACAGAACTGCGAAGGCCGTATCTTCCAAAAAGATACATGAAATAACCTGCAAGGGTAAAATGTATAATGAAGTTATATACCAGGGCATGTTCTACAGGGAATAAATAATAAATGAAGGATAATGGATAAAATATGGTAGGCCCGCTTCCCATGTTTGCCTCATAGGGTACTCCTGAAAAAACATAAGGATTCCATAGATGAATATGACCTGTAAGGAACATGTTTCTCTTTAATAATTGATAGGGGGCAAAGAGGAATTCTATATCCCTGTAGATATAACTCATACCGCTGAAAAGAGCAGGTGAGAAGAATAGAATAGAGAGAAGAGTGAAAAATAAAAAGACTAAAAATTCTTTTAAAAAAACTGAAGATTTTCCTGATAGCAAAACGTGATGTCCTTTCAGAAAATAAGAAAAATAAAGATGAATTCCCGGCCTCTTTCCTCGCATTACGCATTATTCGTTACGTATTACTCATTACTCTTTACGCATCACGCATCACGCATCACGCATCACGCATCACGCATCACGATCCCATGAAGCCTACAGCTTCAATGACCTTATCTTCACGGTACACCGCCTTTTATTGAGTTGAGAAACCATTGTTTTTCACCGTTCTTATAACAGTCCTGTACATATTTATCCTTCGGTGCATATTCCCGGGCTTTATCATAATTCTGAAGTGCTTCCTGAAATCTTTCCAGCATAAGATAGGTATTTCCAAGGGCACAGTAGGCATAGGCAAATTTACTGTCAATATGGATTGCCTGAATATACTGTTTCAGGGCTTCATTATATTGTTTGGAAGAATAAAGGGCATTGCCTTTATCATACCACAGAGTTTTATTTTCTTCATCCAGTTTCAGTGCTTTATCATAATATGCTATTGCTTCTTTATACTTTTTTTTGCCGTATAATGTGAGTCCCTGAGTCTGAAAAATTCCTGCATTTGCCTGATCTCTGCCTTTAATGCATTCTTCATTTTCAGGATCTATTTTCAGTGCTTCATCATAACATTTTATTGCATCTTTGTATTTTTTCTGACTGACCAGATCCATTCCTTTTTTATGCCACATACTGCATAGTGTCTGTGTTTTCCCTTTGCTGCACTTCTCATTATCCGGATCCATGCTCAATGCCTCATCATAACATTTCAATGATTCATCATATTTACCTGCTTTGCAGAGTATATAGCCTTTTCCTATTATGAGATCTATTTTTTTACTGTCTATTCCAAGTGCCGTATCATAACATTTCAATGCTTCTTCATATTTACCCTGACTGCAGAAAACATTACCTTTACCGGTAAGAGCTTCTATATTTTTATCATCTATTTTTATTATTTCGTCAAAACATTTTATCATTTCTTCATAATATTCTGTTTCTTTATCAGGTGTTAACAGAGATTTAACCTGATATACCATTATCTTGCCATTCCAGGGTTTAATATTTTTTGCATTATATTCTATGGACTTTGAAAAACTTTCCAGAGCTTCATCATATTTCTGTCTGGTGTACTGAAATAAACCTTTCCCATACCAGCCGTTGGAAGATTTAGGATTCATTTTCAGTGCTTTATCGAAACTTTCACCTGCCTTATCATATTGCTTTTCACTTAAATATCTGTGGCCAGTTTTTATCTGTCCTTCTACGCTATCACAGGAAGAGTTGAACAATAAAAAAAGTAAAACTGGAAAGATTGCTATAATTTTTTTAAATATCATAAAACTATTCTCTCCTTATTTTGGAAATTTTTCTTTTATAACTTCTTTAATCCAGAAGCATACATGTCATTATAGAGATTATTTCATCTTTATCTATCTTGAATACAAGATTTCTTTTATTCTCCATATCTTCATAAAACCAGTATAGATAATCACAGCCTGTTTCTTTATCTTCGAGTGTACCTTTATAAGAAGGTTCTCCATATTGTTCAGAGATTTCATAAACAGAGTCTCCCGTCCTGATACCCCGGGGAGTAGTGTATTCCGGCGTAAAAGCTTCAACAGACCATAAATGATATTCACTTTCTTCCTCTCCGGTATATAAAGCTATTTCAAGAGTCAGTCCTTTTGCATGATATATATTAACCGTATAGCCTGAGATTTCATTTTGATAGCTATCTGTAAAGGTTAATTCTCCCATAACTGATGTCACTTTTTCCATAGAATCCATCAGAGTTAAACCTGCTATATGATAATCTTCTTCGGGAAGAGCTTTATATGTTTCTTCCATTTTACACCATCCTTTCAATTTGTTCCGCTTAGGGGTTGTCGATAAATAACCCCATCATATTTACAGTCTATATCGTGACGCGTAACGCGTAACGCGTGACGCGAGGATGATAACCGTTCTAACAATTTGCCAGGGTTATTTTCTTACAGTCTCTTAGTCTATAATCTTCGCTGATGTTATAGATGATACGACATTTTTTGTTTTATCAATCTTGAATACCAGTCTTCTCATCTGCTCCGTATTTTCATAGGTCCAGTATTCATAAGTTTTTCCATTTTTATCTTCAAAAGAGTCTTTATAGTCAGGTTCTCCGTATTTATCTGTTACTTTTTTACTTGAATTTCCTACTTTTATGTCTCTTGCAGTGGCATAATTCGGAGAGAAAACTTCTATACTCCACACATGGCCTCCATCGTATGAAGCTATGGATACCTTTACGTCCTTTGCTTTATATACTTTGACCTCACAGTTTGCTATTTCATTTACATAGGAATCTACCTGAGTGAGAGAACCGAGAACAGCTTTTACTTTCTCAAGACTGTCCATGTGTTTTATTCCTGCAAGAGAGTAATCTCTGTCAGTAAAAGGTTCTGCAGCGAAGAGAGGCGTCAGGAGAATTACGATCAGTATCAGTAAAATTAATAGATTTTTCTTCATAATTAATCCCCTTTCTTTATATTAAGATTTTTTCTTATTCAGATTATACTACATTCTTCAATAATTTTATAGAATTGTACCGGAAATTTTTGTTTCTCTGCATTATACATAGAAGATATAATTGTTCAGGTGTATGAAGAAGGGAAGATGGAAGGGATTACTGAAGGCAAAATACAGATGGCCAGAGAGTTCTTTAAACAGGAGTTACGCATTTTTAAAATAAAACATACTATGCGGGAATCCATTAGAATATCGCAGAAAAGCTTATGGATCCCCGCTTTCTCGTGGATGATAGATAACTAATGCGTAAGTCCTGTAAGAAGGCTTTGCCAGAGTGAGACAAGGTGTGTTATATCATATGTGCCAGCTTATTCATCAGTGAGTAGTGAGTAGAACAGGATACTTTTCACTCACTACTCATTTTACAGATTTAGATCAGGAATGGAAATTTATTAATAGTCTCTTTCCTCCTGTCACGCGTTACGCGTTACGCGTCACGATTTAATATATTTGATACAGTTATTTAATTGTCATTCCTTAGTTCACCTTCCAGACATGAATAACAGGTTTTTCCCCGTCGGCAAAAGGTTCCATGACATAAAGATAACCTCCTGCACGATCAAAGCTTACTGCACCTGTATGATATTTTTGCTGTCCTGACTGTATATGAAACAGATTGTTATCTATATCCATTACGGCATAGGGCTGAGGTTCATATGTTTTCATAGCTTTCTTTGCCACTGACGCCAGATCCGAAGGGTTATAGAAAAGTATCTGACCTTTAAAACCATTGCTCCACCATCCCCTTTCCCCTTCACCCACAGGAGGATAGGGAGGTTCATCAGGCCATACTGTTCCGTCGGCAAAACCGTACCAGCATGAACCTGTTCCCTTTGTGCCGGCAAAAATAACTGCAGATTTACTGCCTGATGTGAGCCATGCGCCGCCGTTCCATTCGTCAGACTGATGATAATTGTTTATAGTATGGCCTCCCGATGTATATGCAGTTTCATACTGAAGTAGAGGAATGTTTTCAAGTTCAGTGCCGGCAGGAGGGGGATTACCCTGACTCCATGGGCCGATGGCATAAATCGAAGGTCCCTGCCCTCCCTGGCCTCCGTCTCTGAATCTGCCTGTGGCAAGGAGTTTTCCCGGAGTATTTATAGAAGCCCAGTTATCAGGAATGGCAAAGATATAATCGTTTGTTGTATAGTTTTCTCTTTCTGCTATGGCCCACGGGCCTGCTATCTGAGGATTTGATAGATTTAATTCACACCATGTATGACTCGGCCCTGTCTGCCCTTCCTGTAAATGCTGGCCCCAGGAAAAATAAAGTTTATCAGTTGTCTGTTCTCCCTGCTGCGGGAGATATTCCAGTCCGACTCTCAAAAATGCCTGATCAAAACCGTCTGCTTCTGAAAAAAATCCTCCCCTTACATCATGAAAAGTCTGTAATGTCTGTGCAGTATTAAGTTCATTTACATTTGAAGAAATAATTGGAACAGGTATGGTTATTTCAGACACATACATCAAATAGGGATGACCTGTGGCAAACAGAGATCCCGTATGGCCATCGGAAGGGCCGCCCGGCTCTCCTTTCGGATAACAGGCCATGGCTGCACCGCTGTAAGTCCAGTCTGTACCGCCGGATCCTTCAGGCAACCGGAATGCCCCTTTATATACCAGATCAGATGGTTGAACAAGTCCTGCGATTATACTTCCCGGAGTGGAAGTGGGAGTAACAGGGCCGGTTGAAGCCGTGGGAGAGGGAACAGTAGTGGAAGAAGGTTCTGCTGCTACCGGCGGATTTATGAACCCTGTGCCGTCTCCACCGCAATTTGATATGATAAAAACTGTGAAAATTATAAAGATTATTATTAAAGAGGAGTAATATAACTGTTTCTTTTTTAATGTCAACATGTTTTTCCTCCCTTTCCAAAATTTATTGATTATAATGTTGATTTAATAGTAACTTTAATATAAACATATAATTTTTTGTGACATATGTCAAGGGTTATTTCCTGTATTATTGTTAGAGTGAATAGTGAAGGGTGAAAGGTGAAACGAATTATAAGATTCTCATCTCTCGTTGTGACCACTTAGGCCATGACTTATGTCATTC
>Ga0351861_1165_pt1 | contig 11297 bp, 10 predicted proteins | sample BONcelHFGM3001F9_FD_206795 | JGI IMG/M metagenome (GOLD analysis project Ga0351861, IMG submission 206795) | Enriched cells from coal bed in the Powder River Basin, Montana, United States - BONCAT cells FGM rep2 HSBNCT.FGM.300.1.F9 ...
ATATATAAACTAGTGCTCTGTCAATAGAAACTTTACTGATAAATTATTGGTGTTGGATTTCAGGTTTTGGGTTTTGGGTTGTTAATCTTTTTAACCCAACACCCAACACCCATAACCCATAACCCTTAAATAACTATAAGATTGGAATGTAAATAAATGTCTGTAACAATGAATGATTTAATCTTAGTGCATATAGAAGAAAATCCGGCTTTTTTTGGCAGGATTGAAGATATAACACCTGATATAAAACCGGGATGGTGGCAGGTTCATATAATGGTATTATCTATTCCGCCACGTATAATTACATGGATATTAGAAGACTCTCAGATACAGGGGAAAGGCTTTACCATGGGAGGAATTCCTATAAGACTGGAGAAAGTTGCTTCCCCTTACAAAGAAGAAATTGAAGAGACAGAAGAAGATGGAAAAGTAATTTCTATTGGAGAAAGACAGGAAGAAGAAAAAAAAGATGAAGATGGAAAAGTAATTTCCCTTGAAGAAAGACAGGAAGAAGAAAAACCACAGAAAAGCTTTGAATCTAAAGTAATTTCTTTAATGGATAGACGGAAAAAGTAAAAATTCCATAAATAAAATATGAAGGATGAAAAATAAACATAAGAAATGCTTGTTCTATGAATAACCACGTGGTATAATTAAATGATAGTTTATTATGAATAAGATTAAGAAAGGAGGGGAAGGAGCTTTATCTGAGAAAAATATAGACCAGCAGGGGGATTACTATGAGTGCGAGGTTAACTCTTGGAAACAGGAGAGATTTTGTCATAGGTAGTGATTTGAAATATTTTATTGCCCATATAGCTAATTCTTCAATAAAGAGTGAAATTCTGGAGTTTTTTTATTATAATCCCAGTACAGTATACAGTCCTTTTCTCATATCAGAAGCCATTGGAAGAAAAGAAGAACAGGTAGAAGAAGCACTGGATGATTTTGTAGAAGCAGGGTTATTGAGACAGATAAGAGATCTACCATCTCCTTCTTATGTTCCTATGGAAAATAACAGTTTTCATGATTTATTGGACAAATTTATCAGATTATTTAGCAGCAACAATGGCCGGGAACTGGTTCGTTCTATAATAGATGATATGCTGGCAGGAAATCGCCATTACAATAGAAAAAAAAGAGAAAATTGTATATAAATATATTAACTATATAAACAAATAAGCTCAAAAGACAGTGTCTTTTGGGCTTATTTATGAATATTAGAAAGGTGGTTTTTTAATGGCAGGAAAAAAATATAAACTTATGAGAAGTAAGTTTTTACTTCCTGTAAGTGATAAAATCGGAAGATCTGAGAGAATAAAAGATGGTTATGTACTTACAGAAAAAAATCTTATAAAAGAAACGGGCAGATACACAGAAGAAACAGGAGAAAGAATTATAAGAGATTATGGCGGAGATCTTCAGATAATAGGCTGTGAGAAAGAAGTAAATTTTACCTTATGTGATATAAAAAAATTAAGGGGAGTAATTATGCCTGGATTTGTTAAAGCCCATGGACATGATCATGAATCTCCCATAATAGGTGTGGCAAAAGATGAACCTCTTACTGAATGGCTCGATCATGCAGTAAATCTTTTCACAGGTTTTATGAATGAAGAAAGAAATATTTTAGAGAAAAAATTTGGAAAATCTCCAAACTATATTACCTATATAAAAGCCAGACTGGATGATATATATTACGGTATAACATCTTCTATGGTTCATCACTGCAATCACAATAAATACAGGGTAGGAGAAATAGTAGAGGCAAATCTGAAAGCCGGTACGAAAATGATAGTAGCAGTAGGGGCACAGGATAGAAACTATGATGAACGTATACTTGACACACCCGGGGTATCAGTAAAAAGAATGGATGAATATATCAATAGATTTGCCGGTACAGAAAAAACCTGGATTATACCGGGCCCTGATCAGGATTTTTCAAATGGCCCTGAACAGCTGAAAGCTCTGAAAAAATGGGCAAGAGACCACAATACACTTATCCATATGCATTCTTCAGAAGAACCGAATACAACCAGATGGTTCAGAGAAACCTACGGTCATACTCCTGTAGAATATCTTCAATCCATAGATTTCCTTGATAAAAATACAATTTTAGCCCATCAGGTAAACTGTACAGAAAGAGACTTAGAAATACTCAGAGATACAGGAACAAAAATAGTTCATAACCCTCTGGCAAATACTATTATAGGTTCAGGAATGCCTCCTGTTATAAAAATGATGGACATGGGTATCCCTGTTGTTATAGCTACAGATGGTTCAGGCAGTGCAGATAACCAAAATATGCTGGGTGCTGCAAAACTCGCGTCTCAATACCAGAAGGCATTACATCAAAACGCTTCTTTACTCCCTGCACAGAAATTACTGGAAATGATTACAATAGAGCCGGCAAAATTCCTGAGATTAAATACAGGAAGTCTGGAAGAAGGTAAAGATGCAGATTTTATATTCCTTGATCTTACTGTACCAAATATGACGCCAACAAGAGAAGATAATCTCATAGAAAATCTGATATGGGCTTCCAATGGAAATGAAGTGAAATATGTCATAGCAAATGGCGAAATACTTATGTATAATGGAAAATTCACCACACTGAATGAAGATGAAGTAAAAGATGAAGTTTATGAGCTGTCAGACATGTTTGCAGCATATAAGAAAACAGCAAAAGAGATAAAAGGAACAGGGGCACATAAGTAGTGAAACGTGAAACGTGAAAAGTAATTTTAAATATTTTCGTTTCACGTTTCACATTTCACGCTTCACTCTTTTAATGCTTTACTTATAAGTTCTTCAAATTCAGGCCTGGGTTTATACCCCTTTTCATTTAACCCCATTAAAGCATCCTGTATAAGAACTCTTGCGTCTTCTATCGTTACAAGGGATTTCTTGAAGTCAGAAAAATCCTCTTTCTCAAGACAGGAAATTGCTTTTGTTATACCTTCCAGTAATTTATCATAACATGACAGGACTTTTTTATTTATCTCTTCATAGCCTTCCGGTACTTTAAGTTCCAGAACCTTTGTTTTTATCTGCTCTAAAGTCTTCTTATTATGGGTAGCAATCATTTTAATTGTTTCCATAGACTCTTTAGATGGTTTCGTCTGTTCAGGAGGTAATGAAGGAGTAGCTGTTACTACTGTATTTCCAACTGCTCCTGTAGCACCTGTAACACCTGTTGCTCCGGTAGTGCCAGTTGATCCCGTAGATCCTGTAACACCTGTTGATCCTGTAGCACCTGTTGTACCGGTACTGCCGCTTTCTCCAGTATTTCCTGTATTACCGGTAGTACCACCTGATGTTTCTTCAGGGGTAATATCTTTAAGGCCATTTCCGAGTTCAAGAAGGACAAAACTGGTACAGAGTGTAGAAGTATATATAGAATTACCATATTTTTCCTCATCGGTTTTCCCCTGATCCTGTGCTATTTTCATAAGATTTTCTATATTCATATCTGACATCTCGACCCATGAATTAGGATCGATTGCCTCATTTGGTTCAGGCGGTACGTCAGGTACAGGAGTTAAAGTTGCAGTCGGATAAGGGGAAGGTGTAGCATTTCCGCTTCCGCTCTGACAGCCGCTATAGATAGAGATAGAAAATAAAATAATAAATAAGACTGAAATATATTTCACTGATTACACTTCCTTACATATTTGAGTCGTCACGCGTAACGCGTGACGCGTGACGGGTGATACGCCACGATTTTAAACATTTTTAAACATTTATGATAACATAATCTGAAAAAATTGTCTATTTATTTTTATGGTAAAAATATAATATGGAATAAAAGAGACTTACGGGGTTTGAATAAGATAAGTATTTCTGCTGTTTAGATGGTTCATTATAATTTATTTTAGAAGCAGTCCCTGTCCTGGCATATATTGAGGATATCCGAAATTATCAGGCAGAGGAGTATTTTCCCGGAGTTTCATATATTCTGTAAAGTTGTCTGGCACAGAGCCGGGAGTGACCTGATTGTTTTTTTCATGAGATTGTTCTGAAGTAGATGTTGTTGGATGACTGGTAGGCTCTGTTGCATCTTTGGAATTTTCATTGCAGGAAGAAATGATTATGCTGGTAGTAAGGAGTGCTACTGTTGCTGCAGCATCTTTAAGGAATTTTCTTCTTGTACTTTGCTGATTCAGGAAGTTTTCAATCATATTATGAAGCATCTGTGAAGGAATTTTCTCAAGTATAATTTTATCTTCTGTTGTTAATGGAATATCTTGATCTTCAAGAGCTGATTTTCTATCGTGAAGCAACTGTTCTTTGAAATTCCTGTTTGTTACAGCTTTTAGAAGTACCTTCTCTATATTTATATCGAAACTATTTCTTGCTATGGTAGATTTTTTTTCTCCTTCAACTTCCGGCCTATTATTTGCGTTTTCGCTTTTTTCCATACTTCCTCTCCTTTATTACTCTAATTATATTATACCTTCATTTATAGATTTTATGACTACTTTCTATAAATTTTCTACCTTTCATATCGATAATTTAATATGCACCCGGATGATATGGAGAATTACGAATCTCACCTTCATAGTTTTTCGTCACAATGTTACTCAAATTACCTGCAGGAACAGAAGGTTTTACCGGCGCATCATTCCAGGTAAAGTCAGGAATTTGATATATTTCAGCACTGTAAACATTTCCTCCCGAAACAGGTTTCATATCATTTCCTAACTGTGGCTGAAGTGTATTAATAGAATTTTCTCTGAGTAACTGTTCAGGATTACATGTCTGGTTCGTTGCCTGTCCTCCCTCTCCTTCACCTCCTGCACCGAGTGCCATATCACTGCCGCCGTTCCATATGATATTACCCCTTATCTGAAGATTATCATCAGTATTGGAAGGTGATGGCACATTACTTTCTGCCGGTGGTATAACAGGGCCATGAATGGAAAAATGAGAAAAACCGCTCTGATAGCCTGGTGGATTATAGACAATATTATTATATATATAAATATTACGATCTGGTATCATCTGGGAACCGTCACCTGCAGTTGCTGTGCCCCATCCTCCCTGGCTTAATCTCTCCTGGCAGGCAGATACATTTCCGTCACAGCTACGGGCTCCATGAACAACCTCTATAGAGTGGCTTCTTTTACCCACTCTGTAAATGGTATTATAGGCCATTAATATATTATAACCGCCGTTTACACCTATGCCTGCCCCGTCTGTATCGTGAATGATATTATTAATAAATTTAATGTCATAGACTTCATAATGAAGCCACGGTGATACCATATACTCAAAACCGCTTCCCTGTCCTGCAGTAAAGCCCCCTGTCCCTCCATTATAAATTTCATTTCTTTCTATGACAAAATAGGATGAACCGCCTTTCAAATATATACACCAGTCCACTGCATCATAAATCTTATTTCCTGTTATATGGCCGTACTGTACAGCAACACAATCGAGTGATACATTTTCAGCGCCGGAAATATCACTGTTTTCCACATAAAAATACTGGCTCTGATTTGCCTTGATTGTTTCCTGTGTCTGATGCATGCCGGAAAGTTTGCAATTTCTGATAAGTATATGATTACAGCCTTCTATATGAAAAGTATTTCCTCCCTGGATATTTAAACCTATAAAATAAAGATAACTGCAGTTTGCAATATTTAATGAAGGCAGATTAACCGTTCCATGTCCATCAACAGCCTGAATAATTACGGGGCATTTATAAGTGCCATAACGATTTTCCCAGTAAAGAGGTATCTGACTTTCCGTAAAGGTCCCTGTAATTAACTGAATTCGGTAGCCTGTAGTGTTCAATGGTGTTTTCGGTATAAGTTCCCATGCAGCTATAAGGGTGCGAAGGGCTGTTAAACGGGAGTTTCCGCTGTTTTCATCATTACCATTCTGAGGGTCAACCCATATGTCAGTTAATACAGGATTGCCCATATCATATTGTCCGTCAGTCGTTCCGGGAGTCACTGAAGATGGAGGTGTAACAGGCGTTGAAACAGGAGTAATGGTCTTATCTGGTGTTGGAGTTGGATTATCAGGAGGAGAAGTGGTGACAGAAGGGACAGAACCTACATCTCCGCCTCCGCCGCAGCCTGTAAATAACATAAATAAAATCATAAAACATATTAATATCATAAATCTTACTATGTACATAGGTCCATCTCCTTTTTTTTAATATTCACATAAAAAATTCCTCCATTATATATTTATCGGCAATAAGATATTTTAATTTAATGTTTCAAAAAGAAAAACAGGCTTTCTCTAAGCCTGTTTTTCTTTAATTATAAAAAGAAAGGATTGCTCTTACTTTTTCACTTCAGCATTTTTCCTGACTTCTTCATAATCCTGCTCTGCAGCTTTTACTACAGAATTCATATCATTGAGCATAAGTTTATCTTTTTCAGTAATAGCCTGGCCTTCGAGCGATTCATTATACCCCTTAAGCACCTCTTTTGCCCTGTCAAGCTCGGCTTTCTTTATATCAACATCTGTAATCTTCTTCTTACTGAGCTGTTCATAAAGAGTCTTTCCACCGAAAATCAGGGCTCCTGCTCCTGCCCCTATAGCTGCTCCTGTTGCACCGCCAAATATTAAACCGATAGGTGCAAACATAACAACACCAATACCTGCCCCTGCAGCAGTTTTGCCAAGAGTGCCAATCTTACGTCCTTCAAGGGCTTTATCCATCTTTGCATCAACCTTATGGTTAATATCCATGGTAATATTTCTTATAGTTCTTCTCATTACAGGCCCTATAACAGCACCACTTGCCCCGGAAATTGCTCCTGCTGCGGCACTTATACCCATTATTGGCAGACCTGCTGTTCCTAACATCATTACAGCAGGAATAGCAGTAAGAGCACCTGTTGCAGCACCTGCACCGCCTCCGAGAATTAATTTACCTGCAGTTGTAGCAGCCCTTCCTCCCACACCGCCACCTACTGATCCGGCAAGTACCATACCGGAATTTCCCGTGAGAGCCTGTGCTACAAGACCTGTCATAACTCCGCCTGATATACCGTCACTTACAGAAGTAAAGGCATTTCCGCTGAGACTGCCGCTTGCTCCTGAAAGTCCTCCGAGTATAGCAGCAGTAGTAAGTGTAGTAGCACCTGGAATAGCACCACCAAAAAGAGCCCCCATGGCAAGTGTTACTGCAACACCTGTACCTGCCCCTATTGCACTTCCTGCCAGCAAAGAATTAAGATCTCCTGAAAGAGGATTATCTTTAGATTTTGTGGCTTCTCCAATCTTAGTTCCTGCATAACCTCCAATGGCACCTGCCACAAGCCCTACAGGCCCTCCTCCGAACATAAACCCTTCTAAACCTCCGCCCATGGCAGCACTGGTAGAAGAAGATGAAGATTTATCACCAAGTTCACTTACATTGGCACATTGCTGGAACAGGGCAATCTCTTCCTTTGAAAAACCAAAGTTTGCAAGGGTTGTAGTAAAACCTTCTTCCAGAAAGGGAATATTTACAAGGGATGCAGCAATCTTCAGTTTATCTACAGGTAATTGCTCCCTTAAACTTTTCAGACTGGATGCATTGATTTTATAAATATATTTCGGCTTTGCATAATCTAAAACTTTCTTACCGAGAGAAAGAAATTTCTCACCAGAACCGGCATGTTCATTAATTTCTACCTTATCTACCGGTTCACCGGTATTTATAGACTTCTGAGGAGTAAGTTTTATGTCATCTGTTTTAATGGCTCCGACATTATTGTTACTGGTAAGTATCCTCATAATAATCTTCCTTTACAAAGGGGCGGCTTTCTGCCGCCCCTTTATTAAACATTATTTAATTGCATTGGCTATCTGATTCTGCAGACTGTTAATATCTGACTGGAGCTGATTGAATTCAGAAGCAGAACGTTGATAATCACTCTGAGCACTGTTTGCCGAAGACTGAGCAGAAGAGAGGGAACTCTGTGCGCCGGAAACCTGGCCCCTCAGTGAAGAAGCTTCATTTCTTGCTCTGTTTGCTTCATCAAGATATCTTCCTTTTTCCATAGGAATACTTGAAAGAATACTTTCTGCTTCCTGTTCGTTATGTCTTGCCTTATTTTCAGTATCTCTTATCTGAGTTTCTTTATGTGATACATCCTGTCTCATAGAGTTAACACGGCTTTCCTTACCGTCAACAACAGACTTCTTGCTGGAATATTCCGAATTATACTGGCCTTCCTTCTGTTTGTATTCAGACTGAAGGGTCTGTTTGTGACCGTCAAGATCCTTCTGAAGTCCTTTTTCTACGCCGGATAGTTCATCTTTCAGCTCACCTTCACGTTTTGCATAGTGGACATCCCCTTCCTGTTTTATAAGGTTGGGCATATCGGTCTTTTTCCTGTCAAGAGTATCCTGTCTTACTTTCAGATCACTTTCTCTGCTGTCGAGAGAAGATTTTCTTGCATCATATTTACCCTGAAGTTCCTTTGTTGTTACATCAACGCGGGAATCTGACTGATTATCAACAATCTTATCCATGTCTTTATTTTTTCTGTCATATTCTCTGTCTCTTGCATCCATAGAACCTTCAAAGTTTTCAAGACCGGCTTTTCTCTCCTGATATTTATCTTCAGAAACCTTCAGGTGATCTATAAGTCTCTCATTGGCTCTATGGCCTGCAATCTCATCCTGTTTGCCAGTCTTTTCCTGAACCTGAGCCATGACAGAATCAAATTCTTTAGTTTTTTCCGCTACTTTCTTATCCATATTATCTACATTCTCCTTAAGGGCTGCTTCCTCTTTTACCACATGGGTATCTTCATTCTGTTTCGCCTGCTGGAGTGATTGTGCCTGACCCGAGAAATAGACTTCTGCATCTGCCTTCTTGGTCTTAATCTCTTCTTCTGATTTTTTAAGGCCATCTATACGCTTTGTGTATTCCTTATCCTTCATGTCAAGTTCTACACTCTCTTTGCCCTTTGCAAGACCGCTCGTTACATCATGGGCTCTATCTCCTATAAAATCAACGAGTTTGGCTCCGCCAAGTCCGAGGAGGGCTGCTCCTGCCACAAGACCTATACCTGCTCCTATGACACCTGTCTTTGTGATAGTGCTTAAAGCCACGTCTTTTGCTATAATTCCTGCAGTAAGACCTGCTCCAGACCCTATAAGACCTCCCAGTGCAAGTCCTCCTGTACCTCCCATTATAAGGCCGGCACCTATGGCACCCTTTGATGCCCAGTCTTCCAGTTTGCTTTCTTTCCTTGCCGGTTCTTTAGGCTCTTTAGCTTCTATTGCTTCAGGATTTTTATTAAAAGCTTCCCCTATGGTAGCAGGGGCTATAGCCGCACCTGCAGTGAGAGAATAACCTACTCCATAAGCGACTTTTGAACCAAGATAGGCTCCTCCTGCAACACCGAGTACTGTACCTGCCAGTATACCTGCTCTTGCAAGAGCATTACCGCTGGAAAATGCATCGGCAATGATGGAAAGTCCCTGGCTTCCGCCAAGTATTGCAGTAGGTACACCTGCACCGAGACCTATAATACCCATGGCAGCAGCTCCGCCCAGGGCGCCTATATTTGCTCCTACAACTCCTCCAGTTACAGCTCCCACTGTACCTAAAATTCTTCCCCCTTTATCTCCTAACTCATGAGCTTTATGGGCACCTCTTTTGAATACGCCCGGTACTTCTGCATTCTGAGCTTTAAGCTGCAGTATATCATCTTTCGAAAGAACTCCTGCATCAGTTGTACCGGAACTTAAAACGACTCCGTCTTTCTGTTCAAGGTTAACATCTGCCTCTTTGGTTTTCACCTGGACAGGAGTCTTATTTATCGGTGTTGAAACCAGACTTTTATCTATCTTCATTGTAAATTTCCTCCTTCTCTACGAATTTACCATTTTCTTAAGAACATTCATTGCCACACCTGAAGCGACACCTATAACTCCTCCGAGGACTGCTCCTCCGAGAACTGTTCCTACTACGCCATAACGGGCTTCCGATGTAACTGCCTGGGATTTTTCTTCCATTTTAACCTGGCCAAGAAGATTTTTATCAGGTCTGTCGCCTTTTACATCTATATCTTCTGCATGTTTCATATGTTTATCCAGATCAAATTTGGAAGCATCTCTGTAAAGCTGTGAGTCTTTAAATGCATCTGGAGCATATTTAACATCCTGACGTATCATTACAGAGGCATCCTGCGGAACTTCACCAATCTTAACTCCTGTTTCCATCTTTGGAACTTCCCATTTTATAACCTGTTCTCCCCCTGTTCTGAGTTTTTCCCATGTGGCATCTACAAGGCCTACTCCTGCTCCGACTGCTGCTCCTATGGCTCCTGATTTGATTATAGTCTTTGTATCATCACCATAGTTTACATTTACAGGTTCCTTTTTCTCATGTTCTTCACCTTTATTTTTTATCTTGTCCAGAGCCACATAGGCTGCAGTACCTGCCACACCTACGACTGCTCCTACTGCTACGCCCTTGGCACCTTCAATAACTGAATTGGTAGTAAAGGCAAATTTACCATCTATACTCTTTGGAGTTTTATATTCTCCTACTTCTTTGTATTCTATCTTCGGTTCAAAATGATATCTTACAGATGCGCCGGAAGTTTCAACTTCTTTAAGTCCGTCTGCTGTGGCAACCATAGTCTTACCTGATATATCCTGTTTCACAGTATCAACACCTGTAACTTTAGGATCTATTATCTTATGGGTTTCCCACTCAACCTTCGGATTCATAGCATCTCCTGCTGCATCGAACATACCCTTTACAACACCGAGAGTTCCTCCCACTGCTGCTCCTCCTGCGGCACCAAGGATAAGTTTATCTTTTGTGGTGAGGCTGCTATAACTGCCTTCTACACTTACCTGTACTGGCTCAGACAGTTTATCTACTGTATCTTTAATATTATTAATATCATCTTTAAGCTGGCTGCCCTGCTGATCAAGCTGGCGGGCTTCTTTATCACTGACATAACCACTGCCGCGGTTTCCTGTGATATTTTTATTTATCCAGTTTCCTATAGTACTCATTCTCACACACCCTTCCTTTCTATTTCTTCATATTGGCCAGCTGCTGCTCAAGGCGGGATTTCTCTGATCTGAGATTTCCTATCTGAGCATCTATCTGGGCCTTCTGATTGACAAATTTATTCCTGTCTGCCTGGGCCTGAGAAATCTGTCTGTTAACAGAGTCAAGCTGACTCCTCAGTGAATCCCTGTCACTTACAGCACTATCTCTTTCTCTTCTGGCAGAACCTACTTCATTCTCTTTCCTGTTCTGGGCATCTCTGAGTTTATAGCTGGAAGACTGCTCATGTGACTGGGCATTAGTTAAC
>Ga0351861_1167_pt1 | contig 10988 bp, 10 predicted proteins | sample BONcelHFGM3001F9_FD_206795 | JGI IMG/M metagenome (GOLD analysis project Ga0351861, IMG submission 206795) | Enriched cells from coal bed in the Powder River Basin, Montana, United States - BONCAT cells FGM rep2 HSBNCT.FGM.300.1.F9 ...
CCCGGTTGAAACGGCGAATTGCCTCCAGTATATTGATGACCCCGCGGCCGTTGACGTCGAGATCTATCCAGGGCTCCCGCATGGAAAAAGGATGCGATGTGGATGCAGCGCAATTGAAAATGATATCTTTATCCATCACATGTTCGGCAATATGCTCGAAATTCAGGATATCATGATAGGTGATCGTCACAGATTTCTTGATGTCCTGAACGTTGAAGGAATTGCCGCCCGACCTGGGATCCAGACAATCAAAAATGGTAACATCGGCGCCTAACTCCAGGCACTTCCTGGACAAATTGCTGCCGATGAATCCCAATCCCCCCGTCACAAGGATCTTCTGACCTTTCAAGCTGGGAAGCCGCATCGACGCCATGTTTATGAACCTCCTGGGAGAGCTTCTTCTGGTTTTGTATGCACCGTCACTGGGACAGAATCTTTCGGATGCCGTCGCATACGGCGTCGATCTGCGGTTCCGTCAAATTGAAAGCGCCGGGCAGATTCAGTCCGCGAGACGATACATCATAGGCAACAGGGTTTTTCACCCGGTATTCCCTCTCATCGCAGTCGGGATAGGCAGGAAGAGAGGAAAGGGGATAGAAGAAAGGCCGCGAGGGAAGCCCGAGCCCTTCCAGTTGTTCCATGGCCCTCTTTTTGGTCATTCCATGGCTCCGTCCGAAAACAAGCCCCGTAATCCAAACGCTGTTATAGACGCCCCTCCGCTCATCATTGAACTGAAGGTCTTCCACATGACCCAGTTTGTCCTTGTACATGGCGAATATGTCCCGTTTTCTATCCACCAGTTCCTGAAGGCGCTGAAACTGGGCATATCCGAGGGCGGCCTGTACATTGAACGGCATATACTTGAAGGTCACCTCTGAGTTGAAATAGGGCACCCCTTCGACTCGACCGTGATCCCTCAGGAATTTGCATCGCTCGTACAGAGCGTCGTCGTCAAGGAGAAGCATGCCGCCCTCTCCGGTCGTAATCGTCTTGGTCCGGTGGAAACTGAAGACGGATCCCGTCCCGAACTTGCCGGCTTTGACTCCCCTGAAGCTGCTGCCCAGGGCCTCGGCCGCATCCTCGATGAGAACGAGGTTGCGCTCCCGGCAAAGGGCCTCCAGTCGGTCCATGTCCGGCATGTTTCCGAAAAGATCGACCACCATGATCGCCTTGGTTTTTTCAGTAATGCTCCTTTCGGCGGACTCCGGATCGAGACACCAGTGCCCGGGATCGATATCGCAGAAGACAGGTCTTGCCCGCTGGTAGGTAATCGGCGCCGAAGTGGCGATCCATGTGCATTCCGGCACAATGACCTCATCACCGTCTCCGATACCCAAACCGGCAAGAAGCAGGTGAATGGCCGATGTACAATTCGGCGTCATCAGTGCATATTTGCGATCGTGGTACCGGGCAAACTCCTTTTGAAAATTCTCACAATAGTCGTAGGCATGCTCGTACCAACCGTTGCGCATGGCATCTTCCACGATCCGGATTTCGTGTTCGGTTATCCATGGCCCGGCCATATAAATCTGCTGCCCCATATTCCAGTACCCCCTGTAATGTGCTACATGACGGGACGCTGTTTGACTATCCCGTTGCCTTCCAGTTTCTCCAAAAGAACCTGCAGGATGCCGTCTATGCTCTGCAGGTCCGTCTCCACGGTCAATTCCGGAGCGAGCGGTTCCTCATACGGAGAAGAAATCCCAGTGAACTCAAGAATCTCACCGGTAAGCGCCTTCCGGTACAGGCCGTTTGGATCTCGCCTCTTGCACACCTCCAGGTCGCACTTCACATGGATCTCCCAGAAATGTCCTTCCGGGAAGAGAGACCGGACAAACGCCCTGTCCTGGGCAAAGGGCGATATGAAGGTACAGAGAACCATGTGACCTGCCTCGAAAAAAAGTTTTGCCACCTCGCCTACGCGACGAATGTTTTCTGTCCTGTCCCATACGGAGAATCCCAGATCTCCGCACAGACCATGACGGATGCTGTCACCATCCAGAAGCATCGTCTGGCATCCCGCATCGAAAAGAATCCTCTCCAGTCTCCTGGCAATGGTTGACTTGCCGGAACCGGAATAACCGGTAAACCAGAGCACTGCCGCCGGGTGGCCATGTCGTTCCTCACGCACCTCCCTGGGGATATTCATGCCGTTCCACACGGTGTGGGGAGATTTTCGTTTCGGCGTCCCGTCCCTGTCGTCCGTATCGAGCATTTCGCCGAGGGTCCTCGTGATGCCCCGTATGAGTCCCGCAGCGACCGTTGCGTTGGTCAGGGGATCGATCAGGATGAAGCTCCCCGTACTGTGGTTCAACTTGTAGGCATCGAAGAAAACCGGCGCTGCCGTCGTGATTTCCACGCGTCCGATTTCGTTGAGCCCGAACGATTCCGCCGGCTCCCGATGGAGGGTATTCACGTCTATTTTATAGATGATCTTCGATATGTAGGCCTTCACTGTCCGGGTCGTATGTTTGAGAATGTACGACGTTGCGGGAGAAAGGCCCTGTTCATCCATCCAGCAGAGGATCGCCTCGAACCGGTTGCCGACCTGCGGCAGATTGTTCTTTCGAGCGATCATATCGCCGCGGCTGACATCGATCTCGTCTTGCAAGGTCAGGATGACGGACTGGGGGCTGAAGGCCTCCAGCAAATCCCCTTCGGAGGTCACAATGGAGCGGACCCGCGAACTCTGGCCTGAAGGAAGAACCACGATCTCCTCTCCGGGACTGATGGTGCCCGAAACGATCTTGCCTGCAAAACCCCGGAAATCGAGGTGCGGCCGGACAACGTACTGGACGGGGAAGCGAAAATCCACCAGATTGCGGTCGGCCGACACATGGACGTTCTCCAGGTAATGCAGCAGCGTCGCGCCTTCGTACCATGGCATCCGGGCGCTCTTTTCGGCCACATTGTCCCCTTTCAGGGCGGATACGGGGATAAAAACGACGTCATGAATGTCCAGCTTGTCCGAAAAGGCCTGATAGTCGGCGACAATCTGCTCATAGACCGATTGTTCGTAATCCACGAGATCCATTTTGTTGATTGCCACGATCATGTGGGGGATCTGCAACAGGGAGGCGATAAAACCATGGCGTCGCGACTGCGTCAACACACCGTTGCGGGCATCGATGAGAATCACGGAACAATCCGCCGTGGAGGCTCCTGTTACCATATTCCGCGTATACTGGACATGGCCGGGCGTATCGGCAATGATAAACTTGCGGCGGGACGTCTCGAAATAGCGATGGGCCACGTCGATGGTGATGCCCTGTTCACGTTCCGCAGCCAAACCGTCCAGAAGCAGGGCCAGATCTACATCCTGCATGCCTCTGCGCCTGGATGTCTTTTCAATCGCCTCGTATTGATCCTCGTAGATGGATTTGGTCTCGTACAGGAGACGGCCGATGAGCGTCGATTTTCCATCGTCGACGCTTCCGGTTGTTGTAAAGCGAAGGAGAGATTTTTCACCTGTCGGCACTAGAAATATCCCTCCTTCTTTTTCTGTTCCATGGAGGAATCGCTCGTCAGGTCAATGACCCGGTTTTCTCTTTCCGATTTCCTCGCTGCACGAACCTCACCGATGATATCGTCGATCGTCACCGCAGCAGAGGGGATGGCCCCGGTGCAGGGGATGCAGCCCAGGCTCCGGAACCGGCACAGGACGGTCTCTTTTTGTTCCATTTCATCGGACGGATATGGGGGCTCCCGCCCCTCAGCAGACGAACAGGAGGAAAGGGGAATCAGGATCCCTTTGCGCCGTATGACCTCCCGCTCGACAGCAAAATAGATGGGAACGATGGGAATGGCCTCGATTTTGATATACTGCCAGATGTCCTGCTCCGTCCAGTTACTCAGGGGGAATACGCGGACCGATTCCCCCTCGTTGATACGCGTATTGTACAAATCCCAGAGCTCGGGCCGCTGGTTTTTGGGGTCCCATTGGCCGAAGCGGTCGCGCAGGGAAAAGACACGCTCCTTGGCTCGGGATTTTTCCTCCTCACGGCGCGCCCCGCCAAGGGCGGCATCGAAACCGTGCTTGTTCAACGCATCCAGCAGGGCGCCCGTCTTCAGATAACTACAACACTTATCGACACCCATGGTCATGGGGGAACACCCCTTGGCAATCCATTCCTCGTTCCTTTCCACGAGCAGCGTCACGTCGATGGTACGGCAGAACGCATCCCGAAAGGCATACATCTCCGGGAATTTGAATCCCGTATCTACATGCAGCAGCGGGAAGGGAATCCTTCCCGGGAAAAAGGCCTTCTGGGCGATCCGAACCATCACGCTCGAATCCTTCCCCACAGAGTACAGCATGACGGGGTTTTTGAACTCCGCCGCTACCTCACGCATGATATAGATCGATTCCGCCTCGAGCTGTCTCAGATAGGATAGGGTGTAGGAATGCATGTCAACTGATCTCTCCGCTCAGGTACGCCTTTGTTCTTTCATCTCGAGGGGCATTGAAAAAGGCGCCGGCCGGTCCGTGCTCCACGAGCTCACCCATATAGAGGAAGACAATGTAGTCCGCCACACGCCTCGCCTGTCGGAGGATGTGGGTCACAACAACAATGGTATAGTCCTTTTTCAACATCTGAAACTGCCCCTCCACCAGCCGCGCCGACAGGGGGTCCAGGGCCGACGTGGGTTCATCGGCCAGGATGACCTCAGGATCGACGGCAAGGGCCCGCGCCAGAGACAGGCGCTGCTGCTGTCCAATCGACAGCCGGGAGGCCGGTGCATGCAAACGGTCCTTGACCTCATCCCACAACCCCGCCAGACGGAGATAATACTCCACAAGACGATCCAAGGGGCTCCCCCGTTTCAGCCGACGGGCCTTCTCGTCATCCAATACAGTCGCTCCTTGCAGGAAATCCCTTTTTCTTTCCAATTCAATGATCCGGCTGCGGATCTCTTCTCCGCTCATGCGATGGATACGGGGACCAAATGCGATATTGTCATAGATCGACATCGGCAGGGGATATGGCCTTTGGGACAGGAAACCCACTTTTTTCCGCAAATCCAACAGATCGGCTTGACGGGCGTAAATATTGAGTCCGTCTATCAGGACGTCCCCCTCTACTACAACCCCGTCGTAAAGGTCAAGAAGACGATTGATGCTTTTCAGGAGGGTTGTCTTGCCGCATCCGGAGGGACCGATGATGGCAATGATCTGACCGTCTGGAATGTCCAGGGAGAAATTCCGCAGAACTTGGTGTTCTCCATAGGAAATGCTGAGGTTGCGGATTCGAATATGGGACATGGTGTTACCTACCGGACGATATGTCTCGAGAAGCGCCGGCCAAGGAGCCGGGAAACAATGTTAACCAACAAAACAATCAAAAGAAGAACCAGGGCCGCAGCGTAGGCCCGGGCCTGTACCTCCGGGATGGGGGTGCCGATTTGAAAAAAAACGGCCAAGGGGAGGGAAGCCACCGGATCGAACAAAGACGACGGGATGTCATCGGTGTATCCTGCCGTAAAAAGAATCGATGCGGCGTCGCCGATTCCCCGCCCGAAGGCCAGCAGGACCGCCGTAATGATCCCGGGCACGGCCTGCCGCAGCACGACCGCCACGGTGGTTTCCAGCCGTGTCGCCCCCATGGCATAGGAAATCTCCTTGAGTTCCGGGGGAACCATGGCGATGACCTCCTCCATGGAGCGAATCATGATCGGTAGCATGAGCAGGGTCAAAACAATGATCCCCCCCAGGAGGGACGCACGAAGACCGAGATACATCATGACGGTAAAGCCGAAGGCCCCGTAGACGATGGACGGCGTACCCCAGAGGATATCGAGAACCAGACGGGTCACGTCGGCGAAACGGCGGCCGGCATACTCCCTTTGCAGCGCAAAAGCAACGGGGATACTGATTGAAACCGCAACAAGAGAGGCCCCGAAGGCGAGATAGAGAGAACCTATAATGGCATTGGCAATCCCGCCTCCACGCCCCAGATAATATCCACCCTGGGGGGTTTCTGTAATCATGGAAAGGCTCAAGGAACTGCCACCCTTCACAACGATGATGACCACAATGCCGAGAAGGGTGAGCAATACAAGGACAAGCGACAGGATCATCCATATCTTGAACACGATTTCCGTCAGCCTCCGGGAGGGCATCATCGTTCCTCAGATCCCATGCCGACCGATCCGCAACAGGGTAAAATGGGCAGCCAGACTGAACGTCGCCACCACGAGCATGAGGATCAGGGCCGCCAGCATCAGAGCAGAATCATAAAGAGGGATCGACATCATTTCACCGTAATTGTTCGCAATCAAGGCCGGGAGAGGATATGCAGGATCAAACAGGGAATGGGGGACCTTGGGAACATTGCCCACGACCATCAAGACAGCCATGGTCTCGCCGAAGGCCCGGGAAAATCCCAGCACAATGGCTGCCATGACCCCCTTGCGGGCATGGCGCAACAGGACGTACCGTACCATCTCCCAACGGGTGCTCCCCAGGGCCAGGGCGCTTTCCCTGGCCTCGATCGGAATCGTCCTGAAGACCTCCACTGTCAGAGAAATGATGAACGGCGCCACCATGACTGCCAGAACGATCCCGCCCGCGAGCAGGCTATAGCCTGTAGTCTGAACGCCCATGGCCTGCCCCAGATCCTGAACGATGGGAACGATGACCAGCGCCCCACACAACCCATAGATAACCGAGGGGATACCTGCCAAGATATCGACCGCCAGGCGGGCCGACTCCCGTAACCGCCGGTTTGCATACTCGGAGAGATAGACGGCGCTAAGCAGACACACGGGGATCGAAACTGACATGGCCAGGGCCGTAACCAACAGAGTGCCGATGATAAAAGGGTAAAAGCCGAAATCTCCCCGCAGGGGGTGCCAAGCGGAGGAAAACAGGAGGGTGCCGATCGGTGTGTGTGCCAGCAGGGGCCACGATTTCAGGAAAAGACCTGCGCCCACAGCCAAGGCCAGGAAATGGACAAACAACAGGGACAGATTCATCGAGAATCCGGAAAAGGCATCCCGGAATCTCCGACCCCGGATCGACATTACTCTGCCAGCCTTTTCATCGCCGCTGTGGCCTGATCCTGGCCAACCTTCAGGTACCCCACTTCTTCCGCATACCGCTGGCCCTCCGACAGAATCCAACGGACAAACGTCCTCGCAACCCCTTTGAAAGGCCCTTTTGCCACAAGATACAGATCTCTTGCCGGCGGGGACGGGTAGCGACCTGCAAGAACCGCACGAATCGCGTCACGCTTCGATGCCAGTTTTTCATCTGCATCGACCCGACCATTGTTGTTGATGTCGAAGGGAACAACCTGCAGACCGGCGACCGGATTTCCCGTATGCATATCATAGGCATAATTGAGGTTGTTGAAGCCGATTCCTGCGGGATCTCTCCGAACCGCCTCTGCAACCCCCGGATCCCCGTAGACGGCGACGCCTTTCAGGTCCTCTTGGTGCCTTCCCAGATATTTCGCCCAAGTTTCCGCGGCGCCGCACGAATCGGATCGTGTATAGACCTGAATCCTTCCGGAGGCCGATGAACCCACGACCTCCCCCCACGCCAGGGGCTTTTCCGAGATCCAGAGATCGATCAGCGTGGATTTCCTCATCCCCTTTTTCAGCAGGGTCTCCAAAACCGGATTGCGAGCGCTTACCGTCGCAAAGACCGCATCCTTGACCACCGGAACGGCAAAAATACCCTGTTGATTCTCTTCGGGTCGAATTTCCCGGGAGACCATGCCGATATCCACCATACCCGACAAGAACCTCATAATCCGGGAAGGTTTGCAGGAGGATGGATGTCAGACATTCCTTCAGCAAGTCGTACCGCTTGTAACTCGTTACACCAATAGAGAAAAAAGGATTCATGCGGGGTTATTCACAAAGCAGGATCAATCCTTGACGCAAAGCAGGTATCCGCCAGGGATACAGGTAAACAGAAGTTTGTTGTCCACCGCCCGATCGATGACAAACCGGTCGTTCTCACGCAGAAACTCGTCGAGGGCCGTTTTGGGATTGTTGCCATGGCCCCATGGCCGGGGGCGGTAATCGGCCTCGGGCTGGTATTCGATTACCGTGTCCGAGCAGACCAGGTATTGCCCCGCTCCAACAAGCGGCGAATAGAGTCTCAGCTCCTTGAGGACATGGTCATGGGCGTGGAATGAATCGAGGATGACCAGGACCTTCCTCGAATCCCCGACGATTGTCCGGATCCGGTCTACCGTCTCCTCCTCCACGGACGAACCATTGAGCAAAACAATCCGCTCGGAGAGGGTGCCATGGGAACGCAATCTCTCTCTCAGATCGTCCGGCACATAGATATCCACGCCAATCACCTTTTTCCCTCCGAGCAGCGACATCAATGACGAATAAAAAAGGAGGGACCCGCCCCATGCAACACCCAGTTCAACAATGAATTCCGGCCGTGTCCTGAAAACAATCTCCTGGATCGCAAACATATCCTGAGGCAACTGCAGGATCGGTTCACCGAGCCAGTTGGTCTGATGAACCCAGTAATAGCGGCCCGCGCGAACCTTCACATCCAGGGCGTCCTGCGTCAATCGCTGGTCCGACGCCATCTCCTGCGCCGCGTTTCTCCGCAGATTTTCGAACTCCTGCCGGGTATACAATTTCTTGTCCGTCATGACATATCATCCTTCACTTGGTGGATTTTCACAAATGGAAACAGCCTCTCAGGGAACCGGACGTTTTTTCCGCAGCCGATCATCTCAATGGATAACCATAGCGATCAAGCGACAAACCGAACGCTTCGGCCAGCCTCGAATTGTCCTCACGGTAAAGCACCGCAATCTTTTCTCTCCAGTCGTCCGACATAAATCCATCGGCCGGAGGCCCTGATTCCAGAAACTTGAGCCAGGCTCTCTTCAGCCTCGCCCCACCGGGCAGATAACGACTGAAGGAAACATCCCGGAAGAAACTGCTTCGAAACCGATGATACTGGAGTTCGCGGCCCGTATTGCGTCGTCTCTCCCGTTGTCCGCCCAGCCTTTGCAGGGCATCCCGATCATCGATCCGCAGGATTTGGCACAGATTTTTCATGAACGTCTCCCTCTGATGGATAAAGTCTTCGTAGAGGAGCACATGTATATGGTCCTTTCCGAACAGCGACGCGTACACATCCAGGATGCGATGATAAAAAAATCCGTCGATGGGGCTGTATTTCCTGAATGTCGTGCAGTAATCCATCCAGGCATCGAAAGAAACATACCGATGCCAGTAACAGCGCGGCACATGCCTCAGATAGGCGCCATGGTTGGCATACCAGGAAGGAATCGCGGTTAGCTGGTTTCGAACGACAGCCAGTATCCCAGCGCCCGGGACCAGATCATGCAACCGACGGGCGCACAGAACGGGGATCCGGGTGGTCATGATGTCTTCATTGGAATACAGGAAGGTCTTGCCTTCGGAAAGCGACAAAAACGAAGCAAACAGATCCTGGGCCTCTTTGGCCGCGAAGTAGATATCGTCATCCGTCACCATTGAATCCACAATGTCTTTATAATGTTCGTATCCCTCGCCGTCTTCACCCATATAGATCAGATCCTTGCTGTAGGGAAAAACGCAACGTTGCAAGGTCGTGGACCCGCTCTTGTTGGCACCAATATGAATGATGGAATGGATCATGGTCTCTCCTGTCTCTCGCGCGTATCTTGCGCCGGCAACCCATCAAAGGTGCCTCAAAAACCGACACCCTCAAGGGCTCTTACCGTTCCGGAGCCCTCTGCCGGTTCGCCCCTTTCAGCAGGTCGATGGTCTCGCCGATCCCTCTTTGCAGGTCTCCGCGAAAGACAAAGCCGAGCTCTTGGAAGCGTGCGTTTGCAACCTCATAGGACATCTGATTCATGATCTCAGAATCGACATACTGGACGTTGATTTTTTGAATATGGCTTTCGATATGGGTGATGATATCATGGACGGTCAGATTGTTTGACAGTACATTGTAGATCCTGCCGTCGTAATGCCCCCCACGGACAACAAAAACAATCGCCTCCACTGCGTCGCGCAGATCCAGGTAGGGGCGTTTCTGATGCAACGCGGTTCTCCAGACAGTCAGCGGTTGCCCCATCACGGCCTGCCAGCAGAATTTGTTTACCGCCGTATGAAACCTCATACCCGGCGAAATACCGTAAATGGTACCGTTTCGAAGAATGACGAACCGCAACGTTCCCGATCCTCCCAGGGACAACAGATGCTGCTCTTCCTTCAGCTTCGTTTCCGCGTACGGACTCTGTGGGTTCAGATCCCCTTCCTGGCTGTCCTCGTCCACAAGATCCTTCTGTGTTCCGTACACGCTGGTCGAAGACATGTGGATCAGGGGACAACCGGTCTCCATGCAGGCCCCGGCCACCTTGGCGGTTCCTTCGTAGTTCACGCGCTCCACCTCGTCCCGGTTGCGGAAGCTGCTTGTGGCGTCTGTAATGGCCGCAAGATGAACCACGGCGTCAGCGCCCTGGAAGACACGGCAGAGATCGAGATCCAGAATATCCGCCTCGATAAAACGATAGTGGCCCGAAGGGGGTAGATGAAACAGGGAACCGTAGCGGCTCGTTTTCAGATTGTCGATCATGACGATCTCGGTGCCGGATATCCGCGCCGGCAGATCTCGAATGAGCCGGGAGCCGATATGCCCCAGGGCGCCGGTTATGACGATTCTCATGGTCTCACCTCAAATAGCAATCCCGACAGGTATCGTAATAGGCCTTTGTTTTGATCAAGCCGCTCTCAAGATTGTCCTGTGGCGTCCAAGAGAGGACCTGCCGGAGTCTCTCGTTCGAGATAACGGCATCCCCCACGTCAATCGCCTTTTTTTCCCTGGGCCACTCGATGAACCGGACCCTTCCCGATCCCATGTGCCTGACCGTCGCCTCGGCGATTTCCGCTACACTGTAGTGTTCGTTGCCGACGGCAAACCAGGTCTGACCGTTGACTGCGTCTGTTTGAGACGCCAGTACCAGAGACGAGACGACATCCTCGACATAAATAAC
>Ga0351861_1172_pt1 | contig 10753 bp, 6 predicted proteins | sample BONcelHFGM3001F9_FD_206795 | JGI IMG/M metagenome (GOLD analysis project Ga0351861, IMG submission 206795) | Enriched cells from coal bed in the Powder River Basin, Montana, United States - BONCAT cells FGM rep2 HSBNCT.FGM.300.1.F9 ...
CTCCCGTCGGGGGAGGCTCGCCCGGATTGGGCGACCACATCGATGAGGACATTCCAGGTCCGCACGTCGCCCGCATCGGCAAGGGCACGGAGGACGGTCTCCCTCCGCTGCTTGACGGCGCGGTCTTCGGCGGATGTCAGCAGGGTGGCAAGTTCGTTCGCAAAGCCGCCGTAGGTGGTGGCGCTGAGCGGCCTGCCGACGAGGTCGGCCAGCGAAGTGAACGGGCCCTGGCCGGAAGCGGTGGAAGCGGTGAAAGCAACAATGCCCTCCGCGAGGGTGAGGGATTCGGCCTCGGAAATCGGAATCGAAGCAGATGTCTGGTTCTCGCGGGCGGCGCCCCGGATGAGGGCGGCGAGAACCTCGGGGTGGCGGGTATTCAGGTTCACCTTCCCCGCGACAATGGGCGCTCCCTCACCCGTGAGCGGCACCAGCGACCGCCCCGTCGCATCCTCGGTCGCATGGACGCGGAAGAAATCCAGCAGGGCGGCATCCCCGCTCTCCACGGTAAAGAAGTCGAGGTTCCGCCACGGGGTGTCGCGGAAGACGTAGCCCAGCTCGGCGACGGAGCGAAACGGGCGGTTGAGGATCACCGGGCGGTTGCGGGGCACTTCGGCGCGGGCGGCTCCGGTGGCGGGATCCTGATAGTTCGCCAGGGGCTGACCGTTGAACGAGCCCCCGGCCCAATACGCTCCCATTCCGCGACGGCGGATGCCGTCGGGGTCGAGGTAGCTGTAGGTGGACGTGGAAGCCGGGCTGTTTACCGCGATGCTGGCGATGTCGGCGGTGCCGGGAATCGTGCCATTACCGGGAGCACTCCACATGGCGGAGGCTCGGGAATCGAAGCTGTTTTCGTTGATCCGCGGCAGATATTGCGTGCCCATCGGAGGAGACGAAGCCGTGTTGCCTTGCCTCAGCGTGTTGCGTTCGTTCATGCCCTTGTCCCGCCAGAAGCTGGAAGCCTGCGCCGCCGTCCCGCGCGCGAGAAACCCGGCCAGCGTCCCAATGCTTCCCCATCGCTTCGATCGCGGATCGGGCTTGAAGAACGTGACCAGCCCCTGGGCATCCAGAGCGGCAGCCGGGTTGTCGAACGACAAACCCGCAATCAAGTAAAATGTGTCGTAAGGATCCCCATTGGGAACCTCCGGAATGTAATAGGCCGCGTCGTAGGGAATCCAGTCGCCGGAGGCGGTCCGGCACTCGAGAGTGAGCTTCACGGGGCCGCCCCAGGTTTCCATCACATGGGGAAGCGCCATGATGGTGTTCGGGGCCGCCGTCTGCCGGACCACCGGACCCATCCAGGCACGACCGAGCGGAAATCCGAAAACCGCGTAGGGCGCGACCAGCGAAGTGGCGGATGCCGTGTTTCCAAACCCGTTTTCTATCCACGGGCTGATGGTGGAAAACTGGGTGACGTCCGCCGTCCCGGAAATGGTATTGAAGCCCGATCCCGGATACGGATGCGAGAGGATGCGGGGATCGGAAAGCGCGTTGGGAAAAGTGCCCTGCCAGCCGGGAGCCAGGCTGAACTCAACCTCGCTGCCATCGAGGTTGATGGCCGGATTGTCGGATGCGCCGGGGCCATAGTCTGCTCCGCCCAAGGGCGCATAGTTCCATCGGTAGGCCCATGCGGCGCCGGCTCCTCCCGCCGAGGCGGCATCGTTGCGCCAAGGGTCTCCAGGCGCCAGGAGGCCGTTGTGGCCGTTCACGGGGTCATTGTATCTCGTCTGCACGAAATGATCCGCGCCAGTTGCAGTCGCCCGGACGCGAAATTCCACCGGCACTTGGTTTGGGTCGCCGGGATTGCCGGAATGCGGATTCCACAGGCGGGGCATCAGGAGGGTAACCGCCTGCATCGGGCCCGTCCAGCTTCCGTAATACGCAAAGCCCGTCGGCGGATCAATGTTGGGCACGACGCGCTCCGGCAGGGCCACGCAGGCGATGGCGTCCATGTAGGGCAGATTCTCGACTCCGGCGAACGAGGTTCCATCGAACTCGATCTGCGTCGGATAGCTGTCGGTGTCGGCCTGGTCGATGATATTCGCGCCGATCTGGAGGATCTGATAATCCAGCGAGGAGTCGTCGAAGCCCAGCGACGGGCGGTAAAAATTCGCGGGAAGGACGTCCAGCGAAGTGCCGTGCTGGACTCCGAGCGAACCGGCGTGGATCGCCGCCTTGAGCGTCTCGAAGAAATCGGGATCGCGGCCGGCGGGGACATCTTCCAAGTTGAGAATCCGGGTCCCGTCTCCGTGGTCATAGACCCAGGCGTTTCCGCTCTTCGTGAGGCCGAAGATCTTCTCGATGCGGGCCGGGGTGGCGGCGGGATCGGCGAGCAGGCCGATGTGGTCGAGGGCGAAACGTTTTTTGATCAGCGCCTTGTCGTTCGTGTCCCGCGCGCCGGGGTTGACGGCGTCGTCGGCGCCCTTGGCATTGTTGCCTCCCTGGTTCTCGTCATAGACAATCATCGGACGCGCGGCGGGCGGTTCGTAGTTTGGCTGATCGATCGCGCGGCTGAAGGTGGTGAGGTATTGGAGGGCGAGGAAGAGGCCGCCGGTGGCGGGGAACGTGTTGGGATTGGACTCGGCGTAGCGGAGGAGGTCCTGGCGCGAGGTGAACATGCGGTCGGAGTTGGCTCCGCCGGCGGTGAGGTAGGGTTGGAGCCAGCCGATAGAGTGATACCACGGGAGGCTGCTGGTGGCATTGGTCGAGTCGAAGGTCGCCCAGTCGCCGCGGATGCGCCATTCCGGCGGCCAGGAGGTCGAGTCCTCGTAAGCGGCGGGGTTGATGCCGGGAATCGAGCGCAGGTCCGCCCAGGCGAGCCCGCCCTTGGTGGGCATCTCGTCCGGGTCCGCGCCGGAGGTCTTCGGGGAAAACCCGGCGGCATTGATGTCGAGGAGGCCGCCGATGTCATAGACATTGAAGGCGAAGCGCCCGATGGTTTCGGAAGACGGCGTGGCGGAAAGAGTGGCGTCGCGGTTGATGTAAATCCAGTGGGGGGTGTTCGGAAAGGCCGCTCCGGTGAGCATCGGGGTGCTCCAGCGTGCGGCGGTGACGGATCGCCCGTTGGCCGAAGCGGTGGAGGTGGGCGTTCCTCCCGAAATGGAAATGGCGGGCGAACCAGCGAACATCGGGACCCCGCTCTGCTTGACGAGATTGACGAAATTGGTGTCGGTGGCGGAAATGCCAGCCAAAAGCTGGCGCGAGGGCAGCATGTTCGTTGGAAAAGTCTGCATCTCGGCCCGGAGGTCGGAAACCACCAGCTCGGCGGCGCTCCGCGCCAGCAACCCCGCCTCGACCTCGCTGCTGCCGGCCTTTTCCAGGGCCAACATGGATGTCGTCTTGCTGAAAAGCGCCACCAGGACGAAGGCGAGCAGGACGACCATGGCCAAGGTGACGACAAGAGCCATGCCGCGACGGGCATTGGTGGGAAGAGGGGGGGTCATGGCACGGGGATGAGGCGCTGGTAAAAGCGGAGGTTTTGACGGAGCGGCGGGAAAGCGATTTCGTCCAGATTGTCCTGCCAGAGAACCAGGGGCGTGTCGGTGTCCCCGGAGGGAGCGACGCCGGGCGTGCCCAGATCATCGAGTTCGTCGAGATGGTCGCTGGACTGCTCGAGAGTCAACCGGTCCACGACCGCCACTCCCACGATGAGCGCGCGGACGTGGCGTCCCGGATGCGGCCCGGCGGCAGGCGCGTTCTGGGGCGTGAACGCAATCGCGAGGGCCGGCGAAACATTGGCGCCATTGAGAAACGTCGTGGGATTGCCGGTTTGCGGAGAAGTCATGGTGTATTCGGGAGGAGTCTGCGTGACCGTGCCGTCGTCGAGCTGGTAGCTGACATGGAAGCGGACGACGCCCTCGCCGAGCGGGGTCCATTCCAGAAAATTGCCGCCGGAATCCAGCGCTCCCGCCATGCCGGTGAAAACGGCCGAGAGGTCGCTGGCGACATGGTTCCCCGGATCCTGCCCACTGAAGGTGAAGCGCCCGTCGCCCCGTTCGAGCGACCGCTCGTTCATCCGGTAGGCGATCATGGCGCCGCGGAGATCGTTCTGCCACGCCGGGGCGCCCGAGGAGGCCGCACGGGCGCGGGCGCGACTGAGGAAGGCGATGGATGCCGGATCGCCGGCATCCGCCACCGTGCCGAGGGCAGTGGCGCCGTGGCTGAGCATGGCTCCTGAAAAATCGGCACCGAAACGGGCCAGTGCGCCGCGAGCCTGGGCGGCGGCATCCATCCTGCGGTCGGAGGTCCGGCTGACCGTGCTCGTGTTGCCGAGAATCTGCAAGGTCAGCACGAGCAGAAGCGCCAGAACGGCGGTGGCGACGAGCACCTCGATAAGAGTGAAACCGCGAAGGGGTCCACCCACCGGGAAAAGCCCTTTTCCGCCAGGGGGAGGAAATCGGACGGGGCGATTCTTCGATGCCCGGAACGTGCGAAGAGTGAAGAAATGGAACGAAGCCGGCGGGACGCCGGCGGTCCCAGGGCTGCATTGATCGAGCTCCCTCATCATGGGGAGTTGACGAAGATGAGGGATTCCACCGAGCCCTGTGCGTTCTCCCAAGCCCCGCTACTCCGGGTGGCGGAAGCAGGCCAGGCGACCGAGATGCAGAGAGGGATGACGTCGTGATTTGCCGGCGGGGCGTATTGCTCGATATAGACCCTGCCCTGGACATCGCCCGTTGCGGCATTGGTGATCATCCCGTTGTCCATGAGGTCGTAGGTCGCCCCCCCCTGACGCACCGGGAACCAGGGCGTCAATCGGCGCGGGAAAGCGCGCGGTCCCGTTCGTCCCGATGGAGATGCCCCGCGCGGCATCGCTCACCTCGGAAAGCGCCTGCACGGACCGCGCCCGGCTCGCGGCCTGACGCTGCGCGCTGAGCCCCGCCGGCAACAGACCGATGAGCGCCACAAGCGCAAACGAGATGATGCCGAGCGCCAAAACCACTTCGACCAGCGAAAAACCCGGAGACCGCGAAATCCGTTTTGCGCGATTCATGGCCGCATGATGGTGATGGCACCGGACCCGCCGTCGTAGGCCACAACCCCCCCGTCGTTATTCGCCGGCACATCGCCCCTCATGCCGACAAGACCGACATAGGCCCGCTCGAGAAACACCCGGGACGCCGCGCCCGGCAGGAGCTCGCCCTCCGGCGATACCACCACCATGCTCCCGGAAAAAACCTGCTGCCCGTTCGTAAACTCGACCCCCGCCGTCATCCCGGTCACATAGTCCGCGTTGTCCGACGCGCCGGCCGCCGCGGCTTGAACCACCGGGGGCAGACCGGAATAATTGGTCTGCCTCACGTTTTCCAAACGCACGACCCTCGATATGGGAAGCACCCCCGCCGTCGTCGCCGCCGACCCATCGGGCGACGCCGCCGCCGCCACGCGCAACTCCGCGTTCCCGTTGGCGTTGGTCGCGTTCTCGAATCCCACATAAACATAGGTTCGCCGGGCCATCGCCTCCGCCCGGGCAAACTCAAGCACCGAGGCCACATCGCTGAGCCCGCGCCCCACCCCCTTTGCCCCCAGCATCGACGAGATTGCGGGCACTGTGACTGCCGCCAGAATCCCGAGAATCGCGACAACCACCAGCAGCTCGATCAGGCTGAAGGCGGATAATGACCGGATCCTCAAAGAAGCCGTCGAGGCCGTGCTGCATGGGGGGAAGCGCATAAGGTAACGTTAGCTACGTTGTAGTGTAGGAGCATTTTGAGGAAATGCAACCCGAGTCTGCGCTTTCGATGGGTTGGGTTGGCTCAGACGGCCTGAAGGATATCCTCTGTTTTTTTCCCGGTTTTTCGCGTGGGGAGGCCTCGATCGGGCGGGGAGCAGCGAAACTCCGCCGGGAGGTCGAATGCGAGGGAATGCGCGCCAGGAGCGAGGGGTGTTGTGATCCACGGGAACGGACTGCATGGGGAGGAAATGGGATGGAACTCCTGCGTGCGGCCGTTGACCCGGAGGGAACGGGCGGACGAGGCGGGCAATTCGGCGCAGGCCGTCGTGTTCGGAGGCACGGACACTTCCCAGAGAACCTTTTTGTTTGCCGTCATCCACCGGCTGGCAATCGGGCCGCGGATCAAGTGGTGCGAGCAGTCGATTTCATCGAAGAGAATGTGGGGCCGGAAGCGGATGGATTCGAATCCGGGGCTCGCGGGCTGGATTCCGGCGACGTCCTCAAAGAGCCAGGTCAGGAGATCCCCCAGCATGACATGGTTGCCGGAATTCATCAGCGGATCCGCGCTGTCACCGTTCCACAACTCCCAAATCGTCGTGGCGCCCCGGCGGATCATGTATCCCCAGCCCGGGTAATCCTCACGCAGAGCGAGGTCGGAGCGGCCCCATGCGGTGAGCGTGCGCATGAGCCGCTGGCCTCCGACCAGACCGGTTCCGATCGAAGGGCGTCCGGATTCGCCAATGCGATGAGCGAGCTGGTCGAAGATTTTCCTGCGATGTTCTTCCGGCGCCAGGCCGAAGGCGAGGGGCAGGAGACAAGCCGTTTGCGAGCCGTTGTCGTAGCAACCGGTGGAGGGATCGAAGAACCGCGCGTTCAGCGCGGCGGCGATTTCCCGCCGCCGGGCCAGCCAGACGTCGGCGCGTTCCGGGCGCCCGAGTGTTTGCGCGAGTCCCGCGGCCAGCTCGAGGTTTTTGGCGAGATAGGCCGAGGCGAGAAGGACCGGCGATGTCTTGCGGTCCTCGCGTTCGGAATGAATGAGGGGATGGGATTCCGGCGGCACGCACCAGTCCCCATAGACATCGCGCGAGAGAAGGCCGCCGTCGAGGTAGCTCTCCATGTGCCCGATCCATCGGGCGATGGCGCCGAAGTTCCGCTCGCCGACGCGGACGTCCCCGTAGTGCCGGTGGAGCCAATGAGGAATGAAGGTGACACAGCTCGGCCAGGTGACGTTATCCGTAAACATTCTCCAGTAGGGCGGGGCGATGTCCGGCACACAGCCATTCGCGCCCTGCGCGAGCCGGATGTCGTCCATCCATTTTGCGTAGAGTTTGGAGATGTCGAAGAGGAACATTTCTCCCGGTGCGCCCCCGGACCGGTCGCCGAGCCAGCCCATGCGTTCGTCCCGCTGCGGGCAGTCGGCCGGCATGCATCCGGTAGTTGCCACGGATGCCGCGCGCCGCGGCCTCGACAATCCGGGTGACCAAATCGTTCGAACACTGGAAGGCTCCTGCGGGTTGCACATCGTCATGCACGAAGCAGGCTTCGAGATCCACCCGCTCCGCCTCGCCAATCACTTCGACGTAGCGGAAACCGTGATAGGTAAACTTCGGTTCGAATGCCGTTTCGCCCTCGCGGAGGATGATTTCATCGGCGCAATGGGCGGAACGGAGATTGTCGGTGGCGAGCGTATCCCGGGATTCGATTTCCTCGGCATGGCGGAGCCTCACTTTCTTTCCCGCGGCGCCGTGAAGTGTTCCACGGCACCAGCCGAAGAGATTGATCCCGAAGTCCCAGATCCGGGTGCCGTATTTTGTCGTCCAGACTTCCCGCGCGGGCAGCACCTCGGTGACGCGGATGGGATCGCTGACCTGGGCCGCAAGCCTGCCCATCGGCGCGGCGACGAGTTGCGGTGCGCGCCACGTCCGGTCGTCAAAACCGGGTCGGCACCATGCGGGATCGTCCCGCCGCGCGTCGCAGCGCTCGCCGTCGAATTCGTTGTTCCAGCCGATGGCTCCGTCGGCGGTTATTTTCCAGCCGCCGTCGGATACGAGCAGGGATTAGGGGAGGGGAAAAAGGTTGGAATCCCCCTGGGCGCGGGGAAGCTGGCAAACGGGAGCGCCGTTGATTTCGACTTCCGCTTCGTCGTCAGCCAGCCCCCAAAGGAGTCCGCTTTCCGAGGTGGACAAAAGAAAGTCTTTCTCGAATACCACCACGCCGGGCTCCGGCGTCCCATCCCAGATCCAGCGCACGCCTGGCAGCGGATCTTCAGGAAATTCCGCCGGGGCGTCCAGGCCGATCCATTTTGCGCTCCAATCCTCCTCATCAAGCAATCCCGTGACCCAGGATGCAAGCGGGCTTTCCATCGGCCGCCCCGCATAGCGGACGAAGGCCGTTTGCCCGGACTCCACCCATCCGCTGTCCCACAGGTCTGCCCGTCCGGATTCCGCGTCCTGGGCGGAAGATGCCACGATGACCCGATAGGCCGACTGGCGGCTGTGGCCATCGGACGGCCCGGTCAATTCCCAACTCAAATCAGGCAGCCGGTCCCCAAGACCGAACGGATTGTCAAACAGGCAAACGCGCAGGCGGTGGATTTTCATCAATTCCCTAGATTCCTTGAATTCCTGAATTCGATGCATTTGAGTCAAATATTACGCCGCCTCTGCTTTCGTCAGTTCCTCCCTCAAGGAATCTAAAGAACTTTTCGCTGCGAAAAGTTTATGAGCGAGGCACTGGGGGGAAAGGACTGCAAACAGCGAGCGGCTGAAATTTCAGAGCATGTCTTGCCCGGTCTGAGGCAGTGCCTCGCTAGGAAACTCATTTTCTCATAGAGAAGGTTTTTTCTCATGGAGAAACGTTACCTTTAAAAAATGCTTTCCTAGTCTGAAAAATAAAGCGCAGTTTTGTTGGCGTGGGTGAGTCTCAGAAAATACCGCAGCGGGCAACCTTGCGTGATGTGGCCCTGGCGGCAAATGTCGCCGTCAGCACGGTGTCCGGAATTTTGAATCAACGCACGGATTCCTGGGCGTCCCAGGCGACGAAAAAGCGCGTCTCCGAGGCGGCGAGAAAGCTTTCCTATACGCCGAACCGGCTGGCGCGCGGTCTGCGGCTCCGGCAGTTCATGCGCGTGACGCTGGTTATTCCGGATCTCATGAATCCCTTATATGCGGTGCTGGCGAGGGCGTTGCAGCGTGTGCTCTCCAGCCAGGGATACGAACTGTTGGTGGAAGAGACGGAAAACGAATCGCAGAAAGAAGCGCATGTGCTTCAGGAACTCGAGGAACAGCATTCCGATGGCATTGTCTGCGTGCTCGAAAATCCCCTGATGCATCGCCCGCTTCTTGAAAGGCTTTGCCGCCGCATGGCGGTCGTGGTTTTCGCCTCGCCCCTGCCCGAGACCGAAATCGACACCGTCGAATCCGATTTTCATGGGAGCTTTCGCGAGGTGATTCAGCATGTGGTCAAACTCGGACACTCCCGCGCGGGATTTGTGGACGCCCTGGCGGGCCATACCGATCCGATTGGCCGCCTTCCGGTCTTCCGAGGGCTTGCAAACGAGATGGGATTGGAATGCCCCGAGACCTCCTGGATTCGTTGTTCCGCAGCGCTCGACGACATTCGTGTCAGCGTTCGCACATGGGCCAAGCTGATTACTCCGGCCGAACGCGCATCCGTGCTGTTTTGCACGAACGATCTGGCGGCCATTTGCGCCATCCGCGGCCTTCTGGACGCCGGCCTTGTCGTGCCGGACGATGTCTCGGTCGTCGGCTTCGACGACATCCCCATCTCAGCCATGCTGCCCTGCCCGCTAACGACTATTTATCAACCCGTGGGTGAGATGGCGCGGAAGGCGTCGGAAGCCATTATCAGACGAATTAAAAACCGCGGCAAGGGCGGCGGCACAGCCACTCATGTTTCCCTGCCCACCCGCCTCGTCCTGCGCGAATCCGCAGCCCGCCCCAAGGGGCGGAAAGGCTAATGTTCCGGTTTTGAAATAACTATACAATATTTCCCTTCTGGACGGCGGCTCTGGCTCGCTGGATTTTTTCCAAGATCGCTTGTCCCTCCGCGTTCCAGACGTAACGCTTGGGAGAGAGATCGCTGTCTTTGAGATAACTCTCGATGGAAGCAATCAACTCTCTGGTGCTGGCAAAGCTGCCATCACGGATGCAGTCCACGGTCAGGTCGCGAAAGAACCGTTCCACCAAATTCATCCACGAACTGGAGGTGGGCGTGAAGTGAAGCTGGATGCGGCTTGTCCCCAGACGGCGTGCCTGGGCCTTGTTGCGCGAGGTGATCCATTTCATGACCACGGGTTGTTTGTGAGTGGCATAGTTGTCGATAATCAGATGAAGGGAGAGATCCGCCGGGGTTTCCCGGTCGAGCTTTTTCAAGAAGCCAAGCCATTCCTTGTGCGTATGCTGGGCCACCGTCTGACGGAAGATTTTGCCGTCGAGATAGCTGAGGGCCGCAAAAAGCGTGATCGTGCCATGCCGGACGTAATCATGAGTTCCTGTGCGGACCTTCCTCGGCCCCAAGGGCAATGCGGTCTGCGTGCGCTCCAGGGCTTGGCACTGGCTTTTCTCATCGCAACACAGCACCAAGGCCCGTTCCGGCGGATTCAAATACAAACCGATCACGTCCCAAAACTTCTCCTCGAATCTGGAATCATTGGAGACTTTGAAAGTGCGCTTTAAATGAGGCTTGAGGTCATTGGCCAGCCAAAGCTTCTGCACGGTATAGGCGGAGACTCCCTTTGCCTTGGCCATCCTCCGCGATGACCATTGCGTATATCCCTCTGGCGGCCGGGTCGCCTCGGTAATGATGGCCTCTTTGATCTCGCTGCGGATACTGGGCTTGCGCCCAGGTCTTCTGACCTCACGCAGACCCTCGATGCCGCGCTCACGAAAGCGCTTTTCCCATTGGACGACAACCGGACGATTGACCGCTTCGATTCGAGCCGTCTGCTCCTGATTGAGACCATTGATGCGATGCAGGACAATGCGGGCCCGCCGGGCTTCCCGTTGAGGGGTGGTTGGCCGCGAAATTATCACCTCCAAGCTGCGTTTCTGTTCCGGGCTT
>Ga0351861_1173_pt1 | contig 10731 bp, 10 predicted proteins | sample BONcelHFGM3001F9_FD_206795 | JGI IMG/M metagenome (GOLD analysis project Ga0351861, IMG submission 206795) | Enriched cells from coal bed in the Powder River Basin, Montana, United States - BONCAT cells FGM rep2 HSBNCT.FGM.300.1.F9 ...
GTCAGCGAGTCCGGATACAGCAGGGCGCACAGCGGGCGCAACTACCTCTATGCCCGGATCACCCAGAAGGAGCCCGGTGATATCCTCTATTTCACTCCCGGGATAACCGCCATCGTCAACCTCGACGACCAGAGTCTTTCCTTAAGCCCGGAAATCGTTTACACAGGGATTACCAACTGGGAAATGCGCTTCCGTTTTTCCTGGCTCAACGGGGCGGAGATGAGCGAGTACGGGGAAAAACAAAACAGCAACAAACTGGAGCTCAGGGCTCGTTATTTTTTCTGAGAAGCCCCTGGGCGGAGCACCCTCCTCATAGGTATATCCACCGATTCCCGCGTCATTCGGCACTTTTTTACATCCCTTCGCCCTGTTGCCTGTTGACATCCGTTGTGTAAAACGCTATTTTCCCACGTTACCATGCACTCTTACACGCGGGAAAACCGCCGTTTCCGTCGGGAGCGCGGTAGAAGGCCGTGATGGCACACGATAGCCATTGCCATGAGAAGAACGGCATAAAGAGCCGTAACGGAATGATTCTCCGTAACGGCTCCTAAATATATAATACGATTGAAACCACAGCACGGGAGAAAACAATGAAGGTAGCAGCCATCGCGGAAAGCATCAACATCATGGGCAAGAGAAGCGGCACCGCCATGAAGGAACGGAACCCCGGCCCGGTTCAGGAAATGGCCAAGGAAGAGTCCGCCGCCGGCGCCTCGTACCTGGATCTCAACATCGGACCGGCCCGCAAGGACGGGATCGAACTGATGCCCTGGATTGTACAGACCGTGGAAGCGGCCAGCTCCGTGCCCCTTTGCCTGGACACCACCAACACCGACGCCATGGCCGCCGGGTTCAAGGTGGTGAAAAACCGCGAAGCCGCAATCATGAACTCCATCTCCGCCCAGCCCGAGCGGATGGAAAAGCTCATCCCCGTTGCGGCCGAGGCAGGCTGCAACGTTATCGCCCTGCTCTGGGGCCCGGAGGGCATGCCCCGCGACTCCAACGAGCGCTGCGCCATGGCCGTTGACCTGATGATGGCCCTGGCCGAGGCCGGCATCCCCAACGAAAAGATGCTCTTCGACCCGATCGGCACCCCCATCACCCTGGGCGCCGACCAGATCGCCTCGGGTCTTGAGTTCATGTCCATGCTGCAGGAGATCGCCCCCGGCGCCGGCTCCACCGTTGGTCTGTCCAACGTTTCCAACGGCATGGCCGAGCACCTGCGCAAATACCTGGATCGCACCTACCTCATCATGCTGATGAAACACGGGATCACCACCGCCATCGTCAACTCCTACGACGCCGAGCTGATGGCGATCTGCAAGGGCGAGCGCCAGGATCTGGTGGACATGGTCCACAACATGATGGACGGCAACGATCCCGATCCCGCAGGGCTGACCGGCACCGCACTGGAGCACTATAAGACTTATAAGGTTCTCTCCGGCCAGAACGTGTTCAGCGAGTCCTGGCTGACTCTGTAAAAAAGCGGTATCATATAGAGGCCGCTTTCTCGAATCCGGGACGGCCTTTCTAAAAAGAGGGGGCCGCGGCCTCCTCTTTTTTTTTGGGGTATGGAAGTTATGGCGGACATTCCCACGCACCACATGATATACGGCAGCCTGATCGATTACGTCACCGGCGAGCCGCTGGTGGACACCGACGACGAGCGCTACCGCCAGAAACTGGCCCGGCTGCTCGTGGAAGAACGGGGCTTTGCCAAAAACGAATTGGGGATGCGGCGCAGGATTGAAACCCTGTTTGCCAAACAGTTCGTGGTCTCGAAGATCGACATCGTGGTGAGCATCGCTGGCCAGCGGGTGATGGTGGTGCGCTACGGCCCCGGCTCGCTGGTGACCAGGGAACGGGCCGCCATTGCCGCGGCCAGGGTGTTGGAAGAAGACCAGATGATTCCCCTGGCGGTGGTGACCAACGGCGAGGACGGTGAACTGCTGAACGCCAGGACCGGCAAGGTGCTGGCCACCGGGCTTGATGCCATCCCCACCCGGGAGCAGGTTGTCGCCATGCTGCCTACTCTTGATTTCACCCCCGTCGCCCCCCAGCGGCGGGAGCCGGAACTGCGGATTTTGAACGCCTTTGATGTCGAGGTCTGCTGCTCCGGCGGACCCTGCGCCTTGCCGGGGGCGAAAGAAGGCTGAATTTTTTTGCCACGTGTCAATTATCGGCAGCAGTTCCGATAACCCCACGAAAGGACACGAAATAAAAAAACTGTTTCCCCAGAAAAAGCCCGCCTCGATCTGCACCCCTTAAAACTTTCGTGTTTAAAGTTATCCCTTGGAGAAAGCACCATGACACAGCAGTGGAACAAAACGAGCTGGCAGCAATTCAAGGCCCTGCAGCAGCCCAACTGGCCGGACAAGCCAGCCTTTGACGAGACGGTGCGGACCATTTCCCAACTCCCGCCCCTGGTGTTCGCCGGCGAGACCCGCGAACTGAAAAAAGAGCTGGCCATGGCCGCCGAGGGCGAGGCCTTTCTCCTCCAGGGAGGCGATTGCGCCGAAGCCTTTTCCATGTGCACCGCTCCGGCCATCCGGGAGCTGCTCAAGGTCATCCTCCAGATGGCGGTGATCATGAGCTACGCGGGCGGCAAGCCGGTGATCAAGGTCGGCCGTATGGCCGGCCAGTACGCCAAGCCGCGCTCCGCCGACACCGAAATGATAAACGGCATCGAGCTCCCCAGCTACCGGGGCGACATGGTCAACGGCATCGAGCCGACCAGTGAAGCCCGGAGGCCGGACCCGGAACGGATGCTGAAGGGCTATTACCTCTCCTGCTCGACCATGAACATCCTGCGCGCCTTCACCCGCGGCGGCTACGCAGCGCTGGAGCGGGTCCACTCCTGGAACAACGCCTTTGTCAAAAACTCGCCCCAGGGGCAGCAGTATGAAAAACTCGCCCGCCAGATCGACCAGGCCATCAACTTCATGCGCATCGTGGGCATCGACACCGATATCCCCCAGCTCAAACAGGCCAGCTTCTACACCTCGCACGAGGCCCTGCTCCTGGGATACGAGCAGGCCCTGACCCGCCAGGACTCCACAACCGGCGACTGGTACGACTGCTCGGCCCACATGCTCTGGATCGGCGAGCGCACCCGCCAGATCGACGGGGCCCATGTGGAGTTCTTCCGGGGGGTGCATAATCCCATCGGGGTCAAGATCGGCCCCAGCCACGACATCGACGATGTGAAAAAGCTGGTCAGCGTTCTCAACCCGGACAACGAGCCGGGCCGCTTGACCCTCATCACCCGTTTCGGCGCAAAGAAGATCACCGACGGCTTGCCGAATCTGGCAAGGGAGATGAAAAAAGAAGGCTTCAAGCTGGTCTGGAGCTGCGATCCCATGCACGGCAACACCTACACCGCCGAGTGCGGCCACAAGACCCGAAATTTCGACGAGATCATGAGCGAGATCCGCTCGTTCTTCGAGATCCACTGGAGCGAGGGCACGGTGCCCGGCGGCATCCATTTCGAGATGACCGGGGACAACGTCACCGAATGCACCGGCGGCGGGAGAAAGATCCTCGACCACCATCTGGCCCAAAACTACCTGACCAACTGCGACCCGCGCCTCAACGCCGAGCAGAGCCTGGAGCTGGCCTTCCAGATCGCCGAGCTGATGCGGGAGAAGTAACCGTTTCCTTTCCCAAACAAAAAAAGCCCGGCGCATTCACCATGCGCCGGGCTTTTTTGTGCTCAATTTTTTGAAAAAATTTATCGCCTGGGCGGCCCCGACAGGATCATCTCGGCAATGGTCTTCTTGAGCTTGGGCAGTTGTCCCTGCTGCTCCCCAAGCAGCTCTTGCTCAATGGCCACCAACTCGCGGAGCAGGGAGGCCCGCTCCACGGAGGGCACCGCCTGCCGACCTCCCACGATCTCCTGGCAGCGGAAACAACCGGGGAATTTTTTGGTCTGGCCATTGGGAAAGGTGAGGCTGGACGGCACCCCGTGCATCCGGCAGATCATCAGCCGGTGCAGATAGAGACTACAACGCCCTTCTTCGTTGAGCGGACACATGAGCTGGGGCCGTTCCTCCCTGGCCAGCGCCTTCTCGCAGGCGGCGGCATATTCGGCCGCCCGGTTTTCAATACTCTTCCGCCGTTCCGGCGCAAGCTCCATCAGTCCCACCCAAAGATACCCCCACTCCACATAGGTGTGGTGCAGAAAATAGGAATCGCAACAGTTATCCGGGCAGCCGTCGCAGGTGAAATCGAGCCGGCGGGCGACAAGGTCGTAAGCCTTTTCCATGCGGCTGTACAGGTCGGCTATCCGCTCCGCCATGATCGGTGAAAGTTCAAAAAAGGCCATCATCCCATCCCTTGCCGTTGATTCTTCCGCGCACCTTATTTGTCCCACAGCGGCGCTTACGGGCTGCACTCTACCATATTCATGGCAGCCCTCTCAACGGTCGAAACGGATGGACGCCTTTATTTTCGATGGCCGCCCCGTTTTTTCCACTGCGGCCGGAACCAGAGATAAATACCGCTGGCCGTCAGCAAAACCAGGGCAACCGCGGCAAGGTCAACCACCAAAAAAAACCATGACCCGAAAAAGTCGCCGGTGTGGAGATCTGTCACCACCTTTTGTAAATCCACCGTGGCCGGTCCTGCCATGCCCAACGACACAGGGGCCGCCGACACCCTCCCCGCCTCATCAACGCCGAAGACCCCTTCCTTGGCCGCCACCAACAGCCCCTGTCCGTCGGCAAAAATGGCACGCACCTCCAGGCCCGGCTTGGAAAACTGCGCCAGCTTCTTCCAGCCCTGTGACTCCTGGCGGAAGAGCCCCTTGCCGGTCGCGGCCACCAGCCCAGCGGAGGTCGGCAACAACGCTTTCACTTCCTCCTTGGCCAGGATGGAGCCCCAATTCCTGCCGCCATCCTGGCTGGTGTAGAGGCCGCTTTTAGTGCAGGCATAGTGGGTGGTGCCAATTTTATAGAGGCGTTTGGCCGGTTCCGGCAATACCACGCGCCACGCTCCCTGCTCACGCAGCAATACCCCTTGTTTGGCAGCGGCCAGCACCGGGCCATCCGGCTCCCCCAGCAGGTCGAAGACATCGGGTGCCGTGGCCGCAGGCCCGGAAACACGCAGCAGGACCTTATTCAACCCCAGCTCCTTGCGATGGATCAGGAGAATGCCGGTCACGGAAAGAAGCAGGATGACCAGTGCCGCGGCAAGGCCTACATACTTGTGCAGAGAGCGCATCAGCCGCATCATAGCTCATACCTCAAGCCGAGATAGAAGATGCGGCCCACTTCCTCCTCTTCCCGGCGTCCGCCTTGCGCCACCTCCCGCTTTTCATCAAGCAGATTGATGACGCTCGCATGGGCGCTCACCCCCTTGGCAAGGGTCTGGGAAAGCGAGGCGTCCCATTGGACAAAGGCATCCTCCGTCTTAATCGGGGTCACGGACTCGTCCACCTTGTTGTCCATATAATTGACCCCGAGCGAGGCGGCCAAGCCAATGGGCTTGTGGTGATAACGCAGGATCAGGTTGCCGAGCCGTTGCGGCTGGTCCTTGAGCCGACGGGTGACGCCGGTGTTGGGGTCAATCACCTCGGAATCCTGGAAGGTCAGATTGCCGATCACGGTGAAATCCGGCAGTCCGATAAAAGCCAGGTCGTTCCTGGCCTCGAACTCAACCCCCCGCACCTCGGCGCTGCCGCCGTTCACCGGCTTGATCACCTGCAGGCCGGTGGCGCCGTCGATGCCGGTTTGAAGCTTCTCGATAACATCATCGATGTCCTTGTAAAAAGCCCCCACCGACAACAAGCCGCTCTTGCCGAGATACCGCTCGATGGCCGCCTCATAGTTGATGGAACTTGACGCCACCAGATCAGGATTACCCTCTTCCACCTTGTCGGCCTTTACCGACCGGGTGGGCACCTTGTCCTTGAATGGCGGCCGGCCGATGACCCGCGCCACCGAGCCCCGCAGCAGATAATCGCCGCCCAGTTTGTAGCGGGCGTGCAACGAGGGATTCAAATCCACGGAACTATCGTCCGCCCCAAGGCCGCCTGAGGTCAGATAGCGGCCATCGGTCAGCTCCACCCGCACTCCCGGAGTCAGGGTAAGGTTCGAGGTAAGCCCCGCCTCGTCCATGAAATAGAGGGCGGTAATCCGTTCATCCACCCGGTAGGAATCGTTCGCGGTCGAAGTCACCTTGGTGACGCCGTTCTTTACCTCGTACACCAGTTTATCGACCTCCCGATCCTTGTTGCGGAGCTTGATCCCGGTGGAAAACAGGTGCTCGGTGGCGAAAGGGCCGAGCCAAGGGGTTTTAAAGTCCAATCCCACCACCTGTTCACGATCCTCCTTTTCCTCGTTCTCAAAGATGTGCTTGTCAAAGACCAAGGCCGTGCCGGTGTAGGCAGCGGTGTACTTGTTCTTGTCCTCGTCGTTGCTGCTGGCGCTGCCAAGCAGCTTGAACAACGAGCCCCCGACAAAACGATGCTCCCATTCCAGCGCATAACTCTCCAGAAACTGCTCCTTCCGTTCGCTTTCCCGGTTGAGGCTCTTGGCCGCGCCGGTGGTCAGGTTGGCGATCCGCTTGTCTTTCGTTTTCTTCTCCGTCTGGTCGGTGAAAAATGGCCGCACGGTTATCTTGTCCCGCTCGCCCGGCTGCCAGGCCAGCACCGGATTGACGGCCGTGGTCAGAGTCTTGACCAGCTCAGCCTCCTGCTCCGCCTCGTTCTTGGTGCTGTCGGCCACCGTCTTCGCCTTGCCCCTGTAATCATCGTTCCGCGTGGCGCCAACGGTGTAATTGACCGGTCCGTGTTGATCGCCCAGAGTGAGAGAAAGCTTGTTGCCGTATTTATCCGCCTGATCCTGATAGGAACCACCCACTGCCATTTGCATCACCTGCTTCTTCGGCGGCTCCTTAAGGATGATGTTGACCAGACCGGCAATGCCGTCGGCATCATAGGCAGCCGAGGGATTTTTCATAACCTCGATGCGCTCGATCATCTCCACCGGGATGCGGTCCAGGGTGAACTCCCGTTTTTCACCGCCGCCCGGCGGCCGGTTGCCGTTGATGAGCACGTTCTGGAACTCTTTGTCGAGGCCCGCCTGACGCACATCTTTGTTCGTGGTCGGCGGCCCGGAAAAATAGGTGCGCGGGAGCCGGCGCAGCACATCGGCCGCGGTCTGGCCGCCCAATTCCTCCATCTCCTTGCGGGTGATCACCGTCTTGGCGATGGCGCTTTCCCGGCGCTCCTCCAGCGCCTTGACCTCCTCGTTCTCCTCCACCAGAATCTCGCCGGCCCGCAAAATCTCTTCCGCCCAAACTTTGCCGGGAACTACGGCGATCAGCGCCGCCAGCGGCAGCAGGGCAATAATTTTCTTCATGGGGTATTCCTCGCATTGTAAAATTTTCACAGCAATTTGAAGGTGAGGGGAATATCCACCATCACCGCATCAAGTCCGAAATCAACCGGCGCGGCAAAGGGGCTTGCGTGCATCACCGCCTTCACCGCAGCATGGTCAAGCTGCTGGGAGCCGGAAGAAGCGCGCACCTCCGCACTCCGCAACACCCCGTCTCGACTGATAGCCGCCGCCACCACCACCGTGCCCTGCATCTTGAGCTGCCGGGCCATGGAGGGATAAAATTTGCGCGCCTCCACCTGGGTCCGGACTTGCGCCAGATATTCCTCGGGCAGCCTGAGGGCTGGCTTGGGGGCGGATGCCGGAACCGTCTCCAAGCCAGCGGCGGCGCTCGTGGCCTCACCCATCTGCGGCTGACCCGCCGAACTTGGCTGATTTTCCGCTTTAACCGGGACCGGGCTCACCCCGGCTTTGTCGGGCAATGGCTTGGCCGTTGTCGGCTTGGTCTCCTGCTGCCGGAGTTGCCTCGGGGCCGATACGGACTCCACCGTTTTCGGAGCCCGTATCGGGGCCGTGCGAAGCTCGATGGCAATCCGGCTCAATGGCGCCGCCGGGCTCGGCAATCGTACAACGTTGCCCTGCCCCAGCAGCAACAAGGCGTGCACGCTTATCGCCACTCCAAAAGCCGCATGATGAACCGACATGGTCATGGCTTGTTCTCCGTTACCACCGAAAGGGCGGCTGCGCCTGCCTGCTTTGCCAGATCCATGACTTCTACCACCCGGCCAAAAGGCACCCCTTGGTCGGCGTGGAGGCTGACATCCCTGGCTCCTCCGCCTTTGGCAAAACGGGCCTCCATGGCCGCCTTGAGATCGGCCAGCACCGTTGCCTCTCCGTCAAAAAACAGAACGCCATCGGCGCGGATGGCAATGGCCACCTCCTTTTCCGGCACCAAACTTGCCGAATCCGCCCGAGGCAGATCAACAGGAAGCATGGGTTTGGCGAAGATGGAGGTGAGCAGGAAGAAGATGAGGAGCAGAAAGACCACATCAATCATGGGGGTCAAATCCAACGCCTTCCGCTCCGGCACATGCTCGCCGAACTCGATCATGACGGCCCTCCCAGGTGTTTTACCGCCTCGGTCGCGTAATGCTTCATCAGATACGCGAAGGAGCGCACCCGATCCTCAAAGAAGTGATGGAGCACCATGGCCGGAATGGCGACGAACAAACCCGCCACCGTGGTGATGAGAGCCTCCCAGATGCCGCCGGCGAGCATGCCGGGATCCACGACGCCCCGCGAAGCGGCAACCTGCCGGAAAGCCTCCACCATGCCGAGTACCGTACCCAGCAGGCCCATCAGGGGCGAAAGTCGGCCGATGAGTTCGATGATGTGCAGCCGCTGGTTGAGTCGCTCCAGCTCCGCAGCTCCTTTCAGGGAGATCGCCTCTTCGAGCATCTCCCTGGCCGCGCCCGCATGCCGCAGGCCCTCGGTCAGGACGGCTGCCACCGGCCCCGGCGTTTGCCGGGCCAGTTCAAGCGCCTCGGTGTTCCGGCCTTGCTCAATGAGCGCGTGAATCTGTTCCGGCACCCCGGCCTGCCGACCCGCCCGGTAGTAATGCCAGCTCCGCTCGAGGCTGTAGGCCACGGTCACCACCGAACAGAGCAGCAGGGGGTACATGAGCGGCCCACCCTTGATGAATAAATCCCACATATCGATACCTCCGCGAATTGTATTCGTGCTGCCTTGAAAATGGAGAACCAGCCAGAGTTAGCCAAGACTAACATCGTTCTCGTAAAAAAACCGCCTGCCCGGCGGAGAAAACAAATATTTCAATACCAAAAATAAATATGTCGGTCAATATCTTTTTTGAGCAAACAAAACAAATAAGAGGACACTAACTATTGTCGCGTTTTTCTTCCCTTTCAAAACCTGAGAAGCTGGAACCGCTTCATTTAATATCCGTCATGGGTAACGCGCCCTTGACGGCCGTCCTTACCGCTGGTATGAGGGAAGAAATCCCGCTCGGCAACGCGCCGCAGCACAGAAAACGGAAATGACCCCCATGCCCTCTCTTCTCCCCTGCTTCAAGGCCTACGACATCCGCGGCCGCGTACCCGGCGAACTCAACGAACCCCTGGCCTTCAACATAGGCCAGGCGTACAGCGCCCACTTCGCCCCGGAAAAAGTGGCCGTCGGCCATGACATCCGGATCTCCAGCCCCGCTTTGGCCACGGCGCTGATCGACGGCTTTCTCGTCGCCGGGGTGGATGTGGTGGATCTGGGGATGGTCGGCACCGAGGAGATTTACTTCGCCGCCGCCCATCTCGCGGTGGACGGCGGGGTCATTGTCACGGCCAGCCACAATCCGGCGGATTACAACGGCATGAAGCTGGTCCGCCAGGGCGCCCGGCCCATCTCCGGCGACACCGGGTTGCGGGAGATCGAGCGGCTGGCCGCAGAAGGGTATCGGCTGACTGCCGACGCGCCCGGCGTTGTAACCCGCCTGGACAACAAGCCCGCCTATATCGAGCACCTGCTGGGCTATGTTGACATCAACACCCTGAAACCCCTCAAAGTCGTGGCCAATGCGGGCAACGGCTGCGCCGGGCCGGTGATCGACCGGCTGGCCGCGAAACTGCCCTGTGAGTTCATCCGGGTGCAGTGGCAGCCGGACGGCTCCTTCCCCAACGGGGTGCCCAATCCGCTCCTCCCGGAAAACCGGGAGATCACCGCCCGGGCGGTGCGCGAGCACGGGGCTGATTTCGGCCTTGCCTGGGACGGCGACTTTGACCGCTGCTTTTTCTTTGACGAACAGGGGGGCTTCATCGAGGGCTACTATCTGGTGGGTCTGCTGGCCCAGGCCATGCTGGCCAAGCATCCCGGGGCGAAGATTATCCACGATCCGCGGTTGGTGTGGAACACCCGGGAGCTGGTGGTGCAGTCCGGCGGTTTGCCGGTGATGAGCAAGACCGGCCACGCCTTTATCAAGGAAAGGATGCGAAGCGAGGATGCGGTGTACGGCGGCGAGATGAGCGCCCACCATTACTTCCGCGATTTTGCCTATTGCGACTCAGGCATGATTCCCTGGCTGCTGGTGGCCCAGATCTTGAGCACCTCCGGCCAGCCGCTCTCCCATCTGGTGCGGGAACGCCAGGCTGCCTTTCCGGTGAGCGGGGAGATCAACAACCGGGTGGCGGACCCTGCGGCGGTGATTGCCCGGGTGGAGGATTTTTATGCCGATACGCCGGGAGAGAAGGATTACACCGATGGTTTGAGCTTTTCCGCGGAGAACTTCCGCTTCAACATCCGCAGCTCAAACACCGAGCCGGTGCTGCGCCTCAACGTGGAAAGCAAGGGCGACTCAGCCCTGCTGGCCGCCAAAACCGCG
>Ga0351861_1068_pt1 | contig 10629 bp, 9 predicted proteins | sample BONcelHFGM3001F9_FD_206795 | JGI IMG/M metagenome (GOLD analysis project Ga0351861, IMG submission 206795) | Enriched cells from coal bed in the Powder River Basin, Montana, United States - BONCAT cells FGM rep2 HSBNCT.FGM.300.1.F9 ...
CTCGGCTATGAGCACACCCTCTGATCCTGGTACTCCCAGTTGCTCGGCACGGTTCCATTCAAGTTCACGAAGTACCCAGCCCGCCTTTTCGGAGAAGGAGGGTGAGGCTTCTGAAGCAACGGCAGCACTGGCTTGAGAGCCCAGCGTGACCCGGACAGTGCGCTCCCTGCCGTCACGGATCAGTGTGAAGGCGACTCTGGTTTCGGGAGGAGTCGCGGCGATCCGGTTGCGCAGGGATGTCACGGATTGCACAGGCTCACCTTCCATGGCGGTTACAATGTCTCCCCGCAGGATGCCCGAGCCGGAAGCGGGTGTCCCCGGAAGGACATCGGAAACTACGACGCCCGTCACGCCCGCATCCACCCCGAACTGCAGCCGCAGCTCATCCGAGAGCTCCTGCAGGGTAACACCCAGCCATCCCCGCCTGACCTCTCCGAAGCTTATCAGGTCGTTCATGACATCACGCACCATTTCGACCGGGATCGCGAAACCAATGCCCTGGTTCCCACCGGTACGGCTCGCTATGGCGGTGTTGATCCCTATCAGCTCACCCCTCATGTTCACAAGGGCTCCGCCGCTGTTGCCGGGGTTGATGGCGGCATCGGTCTGGATGTACGACTCGTAGTCGGCAAGCCCCACCCCCTCCCTGCCCAGGAAGCTGATGATGCCCTGGGTGACGGTCTGGCTGAGGGCGAAGGGCGAGCCTATGGCAAGAACCCACTCGCCGACCCTTGCGGTGACGGTCTGTCCCATCGCTATCACGGGAAGACCCGTGGCCTCGATTCGAATCACGGCGAGGTCGGTCCTGCTATCGGACGCTATCAGTTTCGCCGCATGGGTCTCTCCCGTCGAGAGCACCACCTCAAGCTCATCCGCTTCGCCCGCTACATGATGGTTTGTCACGATGTAACCGTCGTCGGTCACGATCACGCCGCTTCCGAGACCCCGCTGGGTGTACTCCCGCTGCTGGGGCGGCCCGAAACCGTAAAACCCCCACGGGTTCATTCCGAAGCCGGGAACAGTGGCTGTAACCGTGGTTCTGGAGTTGATGGTCACAACACTGGGACCCACGGCTTCAGCAATGTCCGCAAAGTGATCGCTGATCGCTACAGGGTCGGCCATGACCACTGTCACTGTGTCCGTGTCCGCCGTGACGCCAGTTTCCTGAAGCGGGGGGAATGGCAGGAAAAGCAGCGCCAAGGCGGGAAGGCCTGCAAACACCGTACCCAATTCTTCTCCTTTCCTGTCACAAAAAGCATTCGGCTGATTCTACCCGCACAGAAATCACGGGTTCCACAAGGCCGCAGCGTTGACGGCCGGCCTTCCCCGGATTATCTGAAGCGGTAAAAGAAAGGCCTGGTGTGTCATGCTGATGCTCATCCTTGCCCTGACTGGCTTTTTTCGCATTCCTTCAAGCATCGTGCTGCCTTCCCCCCAGACCGAAGGCGGCATGAGCCTCTTCACCGCGCTTGCCCAGCGACGGTCGGTAAGGGGCTTTTCCGGAGCCGACAGCCTGTCGATGGAACAGCTATCACAACTCCTGTGGGCAGCCCAGGGAAAAACGGGCACCCGTGGAAGGCGAACCGCTCCCTCCGCGGGCGCCACATACCCGCTGGAAGTGCTCTGCCTGATCGGGAGGGTGTCGGGAGCGGAACCGGGCCTGTACCGTTACGACCCGGTCGACCACATCCTTGCTCCAGCTTCGGTCTCAGCCACCGGAATGAATGCCCCGAACATCGCCGAGGCCTGTTACGGACAGTCCTGGATGGGCAACGCCGCCGCCGTCCTCATACTGGTCGCCGACTACCCGCGCACGACCGATCACTACGGGACAAGGGGCGTACGCTACGTGGACATGGAGGCGGGACACGCCGGCCAGAACATCTATCTGATGGCTGAAGCCCTGGGTCTCGCCACCTGCGCCGTGGGCGCCTTCGATGAGGACGCCATGACAGACCTGCTGGGTCTGCGCGGGCAGACGCCGGTCTACATCTTCCCCGTTGGCGCGCCCTAATAGACTAGAACCTGTAATCCATTCCCAGTACGGCGTAGTGAAGCCACGCAAAGGTGTAGACAGCGTCGACATCGGCACCGCCTTCGATGGTCCTGTACCCGGCGTTCAGGCCAAGCCTTTCGCTCAGGTCGCGGGAAAGCTTCAGTGACACATCGAAGGCCCGGCCGGGGCCGCCCGCCAGCCCGTTGAAATCAAGTGAGAGCTTTGTTCCCGGGCAGAACGTGTAATCGCCCCTGAGGTAGAGCAGAGGTACGAAGCCCAGGTCGGTCTTCTCGGCGTAAAGGTCTTCCTGCGAAAGGCTTATAAGGGCGTCGCGGACCTTGGCGGTAAAACCCACCCGCCACTGCCAGCTCTCGCTCTCGTGAAAGAGGTAGCCGTAGCCCACCCGCCACGAGTTGAAGCGGAAAACGGCGTCTGTGGTCCCCGCCGGGAAGGTCACGCCCTGAAAAACGGCCTCTTCCTCAAGCTCCACCGTCTCACTTATCTCGAGCGGGGCGAGGGTGAGCTGCAGCCGGTGCCGGGGGTTCACATCCCAGTTCACATACATCCGTCCCGCGGCAAGGGGGCCGGAGCCAGCCAGCGCAACCAGGTCGATCTCTGTTGCTTCGGTGTCGTTGGGAATGCGGAAGTCGTTCCTTGACTGCCAGACGAGGCCACCCTCGAGTTCAACGGAGAAGTTTCCCCCAAAAAGCATTGCGACGACGCAAAGTGCCACGATCGGGAACAGCCTCATGAAAGGCCCCCTTTCCGGCCCGTTGATCGGGCGTTTGCAAAGAACCTTCGAACCATTCCGAATATAGACCTTCGGGTCAGGAGACGGTTGGTTTTCTTATATTCAGCTCCGGCATAACGAATGGGGGGGGGGGACTGAGATGAACACAGTTCGCGTTCTGGCGCTCGCCTTTCTGGCTTTCGGCTGCACGCAGCAGCAATTGCCCGCGGAAGCGGAGATTCCTCTGTGCAACCTCTCGATTCTTGACTCGGTGGGAGTGGAGCTGGGTGATTCGGCATACATCTTCGGCGGGATCATGGGCATCGAGTTCATGCCGAACGGTGGTTTTGCCGTTCTGGACAGGGCCACGTGCAACATCAGGCTCTTCACGAACACGGGAGAACACACCGCGACAATCGGCCGAAGGGGCACCGGCCCCGGCGAGATAGTTCAGCCCTACGGCCTCCTGCTCTGGTCGAACGGCGACCTGGGCGTGATCGACCCGTTCCAGGGCGGTCTTCTGAGGTTCGGTCCTGACGGCACGTACATGGGCATCGTGTTCGAGGCCACCCACAACATCCCCTTCGACCCCAGAATGGTGGGCGACACCGCTTACATCGCCCAGAGAACAGCCATCGAAGCCGAAGACGACCAGGTATTCATGGAGACCTATCTCGGATTTTTCCCCATGAGCCATGAACCGTCCCACAAATACATTTCTGACAGGATCCCCCTCGATCCGGCCGGCATGGCGGACTACATCCTGCACAGCTTCTTCTACAGCTCATGGGCGGTCGACACCGCAAGCGGCACACTGTACGCCGCGCCCTTTCACGATGGCGAATACAGGATACTGGCTTTCCCCTTCGAGGGCGGCGACCCGCGGGTGATAAGCATGGAAGTCGAACCGGTCGCCAAGACACCGGAAGAGATCCAGCTCGAGAAGGCATTCGTTGCATCGTACCTCACCGCCGCCGAGGGGGGCAACCCAATGTACGATGTAAACTGCGAACCCTGGCCCTTCAAACTTCCCGTCGAAGGCATGTTCGTTGACGATTCCGGAAACCTCTGGGTTCTCAGGGGAGACACAGGGGAGGTGCTCTTCAACGTGTGGAACCGCTCCGGCGAGCGGATCTTCGACGTCACGCTTCCCGGATTCGAGGCGGGTGACCACAGTTTCAGGATTCAGGGGGACCGCATGCTGCTTTGGCGCGAGAATCCCACGGACTACCAGAAGGTTTATATAATCGCAATTCCATGGTAGGCGACGCATTCACGGAGGGAAACACATGAGACCTTTGCTTTGCGCTCTGTTCGCTCTGGCCGCTGCAGCGCACGCAGCAACGGCAACGTGTAACTGGGAGGGAACCGAAACGGTTCTCGGTCTGTACGGTACCGGCACGCCCCCCATCATTGTCAGCCTGGTCAGCGACCCGGTTCACGGGGGAGCCCAGGCCCTGAGCCTCGAAGACAACTCCCCCACCGGAACCCCCCAGGCATACGTGGCCTGGATAGTGGGTCTTTCCGATGGAGACGAGGTCACGGCAAGTTTCTGGCGCTACGACATCACTCCGGGAACCACGCCACCATCATGCAGGATATGGGGCCACTGGAACGACAATCCCAGCGACCTTTACGCCCATAACGGCAGCGCCGGCGGCAACGACAGTTACGGCTCCGGCACTGGATGGGACCTGGCCGAGCACACCTGGACAGTGTCCGGCGGCCACACCGGGCTGGTCGTCGAGATCAGAACCTACTCGGAACCGGGCGATACGGTTTTCATCGATGACCTGACAGTAACCGCTCCCGATGGTGCAACCATCTGGACCCCCGAGAACTACCTCTCCCTTCAGGGAACCACCTGGGCTGGCATCAAGAGCCTTTCCTGGTAACGCTAAGGGTCAGAACTCGTATTCAAGCCCGATCACGGGCATTATCCCCCACTGGAGGATGGTGTCCTCACTGCTGGTGACGCTGTTCCAGTAAACCGCGGCTGTGTTCCTGCGGTTGTAAACGTTCCATACTGACGCGTAGGTAACGAGCGCTGTTTCAGCGAAGTTGAAGCGCCTGTCCACCCTCACGTTCAGGGCATGGTACGCGGGAAGGCGTTCAGCGTTTATGCGTGTATCGTCCAGGATCGTCCGGTTGTACAGGGCGCTTGCCTCCAGGTCCAGGGGGGTGTACGGCCTTCCTCCGGCGTAGTCCCACCTGAGCGAGGCCTCCCACCGTTCGTCGAACTTGTAGCCCCCCTCGATACCCACCATAAGCCTGTTGTCGTAAATCCTTCTTCTCCAATCCTCTCCCGGGCTGCGGTAGGACGAGGACGACCATGAGCCCGATACGATCCCGTAAAGACCCATCGCCAGGCGCTTGTGAAGGGTGACCTCCAACCCCCTGGAACACGCCCGGGCGCCAGACTCAAGCGCGCTGAAGGTGTAAAGGTCCTGCTCGCTGCCAAGCCCGTCGAGAATGAAGAACCCGGGCTGCCCGGGATCGTAGGGGAAGTCGCGGTACTCTTTCGAATAGACCTCAACGACAAGGCGGGTTTCTTCACCAAGAAGCTTCCGCCATCCCAGGACGGCGTGCACCGCTGACGGTTCATCGAGTTCTTCGAATGCGGGGTCACGGGCGATGAGTTCATCCGGCAAAGCCTGACGGTAGACGCCGGCGGAAGCGGCCATGGTACTGCCCTCACCCAGCAGCAGGCTGACGGCGCCCCGGGGGGAAAAACTCAGCGCATCGCTCATGCCGCTGTGGTCAGCGCGTGCTCCGACCGTGACCGTGAGCACAGGGGAGAGGGCCAGCGAAGCCTCGGCGAATACTCCTCCCCTTCCGTACTCCACCCTTTTCTGGACGGAAAGTGGCGGGAGGGGGTCTCCGCTCCATGTGGTGTCGGCCCCGTAGAAGTTGTCGAAGTCATCGAAACTGTACGCCATGTCAGTTCCGAACGCAACTTCCAGCGTCGGTGATGCCTGCCAGGTGTTCGAATTCCTGAGCCGCAGCGACCTCTCCCGGGAATCCTGGACCGCCTCCAGCTCTTGGTTCGACGTTTTACTGTAATCCCCCCCAAAGCTCTGGGTGGAGAACGAAAGTGATGTCTCGCTGAAGCCGTCGCCCTCCCAGAGCCACCGCCAGTTCAGGCCGGCCAGGATGTTGTTCCCCCTGGTCACGCCGTAGTTGGGGTTGCCATCCTCCCATGCCTGTTCCCATGTGTAGTCAACGTAGTCGACGGCCCCCATTCCAAGGAATGTCAGCCTGTGTTCCGGAGAGAGGTCAAGCCCGGTCTTCGTCATGAAGTCGGAGTAGACGGGCACCGCGTCGATCTCGGCCATGTCTGCCAGAAGGCTCACCCATGAGTGCCTCGCGGTGACCAACCATGATCCGCTGCCACCGGGAAGCGGCCCCTCAAGCACTGTCCCGGCGCCAGCCATCCCGAAATCCAATTGCCCGTCGAACTCGTGCCGGTTGCCCGACCTGAGGTCAAGCTCCATCACCGAAGAAAGCCTGTTGCCGAAGGACGTTCCGAAACCGCCCGCAGAGAAGCGCACTTCTGACAGCACATCCACGTTCACCATGGAAAGCCCGCCACCGGAGGTTCCCTGCCTGGGAAAGTGGTTGATGTTCCCGATCTCCATGTTCTCGATGTAGATACCGTTTTCGAAAGGATTTCCTCCGCGCACGGCAAGGCCGTTGTACTGGTTGTCCACCTTCGACACCGACGGAAGGCCTGCGATGATCCTCACAACATCACCGGCGGACCCCGGCGCCCGGCGTACCTCCTCACCCGAGAAGCCCTGGGAGCTTCCCGCGCTGCCATCCTCCCCGGAAAAGTACGAAGGCCGGACCGTGATGGTGCCACCGGCAACGGGAGCCCTTTCCAGAACGATGTCAGCAATGGTGAGGCGCGCCGACCTCACTATGACATCGGCCTTCATGCCGGGATGATGCCCCACTGCCGAGACCCTCAGTCCGTAGCTTCCCACAGGCACCGACGGTATTGAGTACCCGCCCTCCGCATCGGTTATTGCTCCGAGGTCCGTTCCGTCCAGGATCACAAAAGCTCCGACAACGGGTTCCTTCGTTCCTGATGAAACAACAGAGCCGGAGATCCTGCCATTTGATTCGTTTCCGAACACAACTCCCGCAAACAGCGCGATCGTGAGTATCTTCATTCGAGCATCCTTTCCGTCCACTGGTCAAACAACTGTTTCAATCATATGTTTGAAACACCAGGGGCGCAACCCCCCCGACACTTGCGGACAGGGCCGGGAATTCGTACGCTACAGGTATAGCCGGGAGGCAGTTTGAGCGATTACACAACGAAGGAACGCATCCTTGTCGCGGCGGTATCCATCGTGGAGAAGGAGGGGCTCGGGGCTGTCACCATGAGGCGCATTGCCCGTGACGCTGGCGTGAATACGGCCGCGGTGAACTACCACTTCGGCTCCAGGGCAAGGCTTGTTGAATCAGTGCTTGACGCTTCCATGGGGCACGCGGTCGATGACTGGGCAATGGTGATGAACATGGAGTGGCTCGGTCCTGCCGCCAGGCTTCATTGCCTCCTCCACCTCCTTCTGGAAGGGATCTCGCGTTACCCGGGGATGGTGCGCACGCACCTCTTCGACCCCGATGTCAGTGACCTTGCCACAGCCGCTTTCTCAAGGGAGTTCTCATCGTTTCTGGACATGGCCGCTGAAAGACTCGAAGGGCATGTTGATCAGGCAAAGGGCAACCTGCGCCTTTCCCTGGCCCAGATGATCACTTCAACCATCACCATCGCTTTGATCCCAGACCTGTTCAGGGCCTCGACGGGAGAGCACCTCCCTGAACCCGAGGCGAGGGAGTTGCACGTTACGAACCTCATCAGGTGCTTCACCGGTCTTGAACCCGTCTTCTCCCCGCAGGAAAGGTCGATCATGCAGGGTTTGATGTCCGAGGCCTTTGCGGGCTCGGGAGTCCGGGGCGTAACGTGAACTTTGAACTGATAGGCACCTTTTCGGTTCTGGGCGTTGCGGTGACGCTGTTCCTGACCGAACGGCTCCGCCCGGATGTCGTGGCCCTGGCCACAGTGGCTGCGCTGGCGGGTATCGGCGTCCTCACGGCGCCTGAATCCTTCTCGGGTTTCAGCAGCCAGGCAGTGATCACGCTGATATCGGTCTTCATCCTTGCGGAGGGCCTGACCCGCACGGGAGTCTCAGACCAGGCGGCCCGGCTCCTCCTCCGATGGGGCGGGCGCCGTGAGGGCAGGCTTGTGGGGCTTGTAATGGCGGCGGGCGCCGGACTGTCGCTTTTCCTGAACAACATCGCCGCAGCGGCGGTGCTCCTTCCCGCCGCGGGCGGCGCCGCCAGAAAGGCCGGGATATCACCCTCGAAGGTCCTGATGCCCCTGGCCTTCGCCACCATCCTGGGGGGGATGGCCACTCTGCTCACCACCATGAACATAGTTGTGAGCAGCGTTCTCGAGGAAGCCGGCCATCCCGGTTTCGGCCTGCTAGAATTTCTTCCGGTTGGTTTCCCCATGCTCGTTGCGGGGATTCTCTACATGACCCTCTGGGGCAGGCGCCGTCTTCCGTCAGGGGAGGGCCGCGACGAGGTCATGAGGGCCGTCCGGGGAGAGGCCGACCTTCTGGACATCTACAGAATGGCCGATTACTTCTTCAGGGCCCGTATACCCGAAACATCCTACCTCATAGGCAAAACACTTGCCCGAAGCACCTTCCGGGAGGCGTACGGCCTCAACGTCGTGGCAGTGGAAAAGAGGGACGGGCAGCTGAACATGCTGCAGCCCGACACCGTTTTCGAGACCGGCGACATCCTTGTCCTGGAAGGTGACGCCGAGGATTTCAGAAGAAGGGACAGGGAGCCCTATCTCGAGATCCTCCCCTGCCCCACCCTCTGCGAGAAGGACCTCCAGACCATCTCGACGGTGTTCGCCGAGGCAATGCTCTCCCCCCGTTCGAGCCTCACGGGCCGCACCGTAAGGGAAGTGATGTTCAGACAGAAGTTCGGCATGTCCGTTCTCGCGGTCTGGCGACAGGGCAAACCGATACGGGAGGACATAGGCGACCTGAAACTGGAGTTCGGAGACGCACTTCTGCTTCAGGGCCCCCGGGACAGGCTCAAGCTGATCGACCTCGACCCCGACCTGATCCTTCTATCGATGGAGCGTGACACCCTGCCGGTCAGGAAAATGGGCAGGATCGCCCTGCTCATCCTCGCCGCCACGCTTGCATCGGTGGTCTTCACACCGGTGCCCATGGCCCAGCTTCTGCTCACCGGAGCCGTGCTGATGCTCCTGGCGGGGGCAGTAACCATGGAACAGGCCTACCGCGCCGTTGACTGGAGGGGCATCTTCCTGGTCGCAGGCATGCTTCCCCTGGCCCTGGCCCTAACCAAATCCGGCGCCGCGGCAATGACGTCATCGGTCTTCGTCTCTGTGTTCGGCCAGTTCAGCCCCGTTGTGATAGTCGCCGCCCTGTTCCTGGCATCCGCAGCGCTCACACAGGCAGTGAGTGGAGCCGCAGTGGCCGCCATTATGGCGCCCATCGCCATCTCCGCGGCGGCAGGTTCCGGGGCCCCTCCCCACGCGCTTGGCATGGCTGTAGCCCTGGGCTCTTCCATGGCATTCCTGACCCCCCTGGGGCACCCGGTGAACACACTTGTGATGGGCGCGGGCGGCTATCGCTTCAGTGATTACCGAAGGGTGGGATGGCCGCTCTTCCTGATACTTACAGTGGTGGCCATCGCGGGGATGACCCTCAGGTGGAAGCTCTTTCAGCTTTAGTTTACCGCCGGACCAGCAATTGCTTGAGGGTATGGCGACTTGCTTCCGTCCTTCCTCCCAAAAAGGGAAAGAAGCCCCTGGCCGGCCAGTAGCGCTACGGCAGGCATTCCGGGCAGAGGGCACCAGTTCAGCCCGCATGTTGCGAGCAAGAGTGTCTTTCAGACCTGAGAGCCATCCCACCAGCAATAAGGACATGGACAGAGCTGAAATTGACATATCATTCATTCAAATGTATCTGTTTACGGGTATGAGAGCAGTGAATGACAACCCTGGAAGGGGTGAGGAATGGAGACCGGCTGGATTATCGCTCTTTCTGTGATCGGCTCGGCTGTATTCGCTTTGCCAAGCGTATCGCTGGAGACCGTGTTAACTCCAGACGGGGCGATTGTGGAGGGGACATCGGGCAGTTTCGATCCCATGGGGTTTCGGTTGACATGTGGCCCCCGGGGGGAGCCGGTGTTTACTGCAGATACTGCTTTCTCACGGGAAGCTGTTCATCTGCCTGAAGGTCAGGATTGTGCAGAAGGCTACTGGGATAACCGATTCGGACCTATGGGGATAAACGACAAAGTCTGGGCAATCGCTGTGAGTGGTTCTGCTGTGTATGTGGGTGGTTGTTTCTCACACGCTGGAGGAGTTCCTGCCAACTACATCGCGCGCTGGGATGGCAGTTCCTGGTCAGCTCTGGGAAGTGGGTTGAACGGCTATGTGAGTGCCATTGCTGTGAGTGGCTCGAATGTTTATGCAGGCGGTACTTTCAGCCAGGCCGGAGGAGTTTCCGCCCATAACATCGCCCGTTGGAACGGTACATCCTGGTTTGCCCTGGGAAGTGGTGTAACCGGAGTGGACGAAGTAGTCTTAGCTATTGCAGCGAGCGGTACGGATCTGTATGTGGGTGGTCGGTTCTATCTGGCTGGCGGGAGTTACGCCCTGAACATAGCCCGCTGGAACGGCAGTTCCTGGTCGGCTCTGGGAAATGGTGTGAGCGGAGGCTTTGATCCACATGTACATACCATCGCGCTGAGTGGTTCTGATGTGTATGTTGGCGGAAAGTTAAACAATGACGGTGGATTTAACGAAATCACCAACATATCTCTCTTATAAACATCTTACTCT
>Ga0351861_1176_pt1 | contig 10606 bp, 5 predicted proteins | sample BONcelHFGM3001F9_FD_206795 | JGI IMG/M metagenome (GOLD analysis project Ga0351861, IMG submission 206795) | Enriched cells from coal bed in the Powder River Basin, Montana, United States - BONCAT cells FGM rep2 HSBNCT.FGM.300.1.F9 ...
GACACTGAACGCAGGCACGACGATCTTCCCCCCTGCTGCCACAGTCTCCCTTATGACCCGTTCGAGCCTCTCCAGGCTTTCCTGAACAGGTTCGTGGTCCCTTCCGCCGTAGGTGCTCTCCATGATCAGAACATCCGGTCTGGAGGACAGATCGGGATCCTTCAGTATGGGGCGGTCCGGGCGGCCGATGTCTCCGCTGTAGAGCAGAACTCGCTCCCGTTCCCCCTCCCGCAGCGTAAGTTCGACCTGAGCGGAACCAAGGATGTGCCCGGCCTCAAGCATCCTAAGGCTTATGCCCGGAAAAAGCTGAATGGCCATCCCGTAAGGCACCGAGATGAACCTCTCCAAAGTGGTCATGACCTCTTCAAGGCCGTAGACGGGCGTAATGGGAGCCTGCCCCCTGGCTTTCCGGGCCTTGTTGATGTATTGGGCGTCGGCGAGCTGAATGTGGGCCGAATCAGGGAGCATTATCGAGGCCAGGTCACGGGTGGCGGAAGTGGAGTACACAGGCCCCTTGAATCCGGCGCCCACAAGCCCGGGCAGCTTGCCCGAGTGGTCTATGTGGGCGTGGGAGAGTACCACGGCATCCACCGAGTCGGGGGGCACCGGATGGGTCCTGTTCAGCCTCTCGCTCTCCTCGCGCCTGCCCTGACTGAAGCCGCAGTCGAGCATTATCCTTTTGCCCGCGGCCTCGACCAGGTGGCATGATCCCGTCACGCAGCCTGCTCCGCCAAGAAATGTGATCTTCACCCGTCGCTCCTCTGCTGGTGTTTCACGGTCAAGTATGAAGGCTCGGGACAGTACCGGGCAATAGCGGAGGAAGCGATGGAACCGGCATGGACACGCTGCGCTATTCCTTATAGGATAAGAGTGTGTGTGGCAGCGCTATTCGTGGCTCTTTTTTAACATCAGAGGAGGCTGACAAAAGTGAAGTTTTCTATTGTCCTTCTTGCACTGGCGGTTTCCATCTCTCTCGGAGACACCGTGGTTTCCAGGATAGGCTCCGCCCTCGAGACCGATGCGCTCACCCCAGACGAAGCGGTTTTCATGCTGTACAACAGTGTGTACGATGCTTCCAGGGTCCCCGCGCAGTTCCGGGAAGGCACAGTGCCTGAACCCTGCGGCACCCCGGCATTCGATCTTATCGTCTCCCTGTACGACCATTGCTCGGCCCCTGTGCGGGACGAGCTTGATGTGCTTCTTGCCAGACCATACCCCGGTAATCCCTACTACACCACCATCTCTCCTGATGACCTGTTCAAGATCCACTGGACCACGGCCGGCGTGAACGCCACCAACGAAAACTACGTGAACACTCTTGCCGAGGCTTTCGACACCTCGTGGGGGACGCTCTGCACCACCCTCGGTTTCTGGACTCCCCCCGCGGACATGGGCCTGGGCGGCTGCGACAGGTACGATGTCTACATAATGAGCCTTGATGCAGGAACGCTCGGATACTGCAGCACCGGCGGCGAAGTCCCCAATCCCGTCACGCCCAACAACGACTGGTCAAGCCACATAGCCATGAGCAACAACGAAAGCTACGGCCAGAGCCAGATGATCGAAACCTCCGCCCACGAATTCAAGCACGCGATCCAGAACGCCTACGACACCGCAGAACCCTCCTGGTTCAAGGAGAACTGCTCGGTCTGGGCACAGAACATCGTTTTCGACACAAATCTCTACACCGACTACCTCAAGAGCGGAGAGAACTGCCTCCGCCGCCCGTGGTACGACATCAGAAGCGGCGCCATGTACCACTACGGGGCATCACCCTGGCCAATGTACATGCAGTACCGCACAGGCGGAACCGTCGAGGCCGTCCAGAGGGTCTGGGAGAACGCGGCCGCCTACTACGGCGCGAACCTCATGCAAGCCATCGAGCAGACCGCGGCCGAGTACGGTTTCACGTTCAACCAGTGGCTTGCCGAGTACACGTGCTGGCGCTGGTTCACCGGAACCAACAGAGCCGACGACGAGCACTACCCTTACGAGGAGAGCTCTCTCTGGGGTCCCGGCGCCTATGTGTTCAGCTTCCACAACGTCACTTCACTCCCCGCTTCCCTCGACAATGGCGTCTACCCCCCCGAAACCTACGGGAACCACTGGATCCAGATCAACGTGGCACCCTACCAGGGATGGATCCAGATCGCTTTCGACGGCCGCGACAACTTCGACTGGATCCTTGGCGTTATAAGGACCAAGGAAGACGGCACCGATGACTTCTACTGGACACTCGTCGACAACCAGCAGGCCACATACGAGTGGGGAGTTGAGACAACGGGCTGGGACAAGGTCATCGTGTTCCCCCAGCCGGTGAGCATTACGACCCTCGATCTTCTCTACGAGATGGATATCACCTACACCACCGGCATCGAAGAGGGCACCCCGGCTTCAGCCTACCTGCTGGAAGCATCGGGCAACCCCTTCAGCGGTTCAGGCGTGCTCAGGGTCACCATGCCCACGGCCGGTCCGGTCACGATCAATGTCTACAACGCCGCGGGGAGAATGGTTCAGACGATCTCCGCGGGTGAGCTTCCCGAAGGCCTGAGCAGTGTGAACTGGAACGCGTCGGAGCTCGAAAACGGAACCTATTTCGTAAGGCTTACCGGTCCCTCCGGCGGTGTCACCGCCAGGGTCACGGTCCTGAACTGACACACAGGAAGGGGGGCGTAAGCCCCCCGCCCCGAAGGGAGCACAGTTGAGACACACCCTTTTGATCCTTCTTGCGTGCTTCGCCATGGCGACGGCAGACACCACGCTTGACAGGATCATGAACGCTGCTTCAGCGGGCGAGATTACCCAGGAAGAGGCGGCACACTACATGGTCATGAGCGTCCGCGAGCGTGACCTTCTTCCAGTTGCCTTTACCGAAGGCGCTATCGGCGAACCATGCGGCACGCCTGCTCTGATCGAGGCCGGAAGGCTTCTTGACAAGCTCTCGTCTCCCCTTGGCGACGAGTCAGGCTACAGACTCGCAAGACCCCAGTTAAGCGGGCCCGAGATCACTTTCGTCACTCCGTCCGACCACTTCCGCATCCACTACACAACTCAGGGAGTAGATGCGGTAACCGAGTCCTACGCCATATCGGTTGGCGCGGCAGCTGATTACTCGTGGCAGGTCCAGTGTGACGAGATGAACTACTTCTATCCCCCGCCCGACGCGAACATGGGGGGCTGCAACCGCTACGACATCTACATCATGACTATCGACGCGCTTGGTTACACATCATCGGGCGGCGAGTTCAAACCGCCCGACTCAACCCACAACGCCTCGGCAAGTCACATCGTCATCAACAAGAACCTCGGCCCCAACCTGATCAATGTCACCGTGGCCCACGAGTTCCAGCACGCGGTCCAGATGACGTACGACTACACCGAACCCACCTGGTTCATGGAGAACTGCGCCGTGTTCATGGAAGAGATGGTCTACCCCGAGGTCAATGACTACATGGGTTACCTCGGCGGAGGCGACACACCGATCCGCAAGCCCTGGTACGACATCAGGTCGGGCGGTGGTTCCAACCTCTACTGGTACGGCGGCGTCACTTGGGCCTTCTACATCTGGCAGCGCCAGGAGGTCGAGGCCGTCAGAACGGTATGGGAGAACTGCGCCGACGTCCGGGGAGCCAACATGATGCCTGCCATCGAAGACATGTTCGAGACATACGGAATGGACTTCGAGCAGGGCTTCATGGAGTACGGCTACTGGCGGTGGTTCGTGGCCAACAACTGGTACGACGGTGGAATGTACTTCTCCGAAGCGGCCGATTGGGGCGGTAACCCTTACGTGTTCACCTTCCACAACTTCAGCACCCTTCCCGCCTCCGGCGACAACGGCGTGTACCCCCCGGAAGCCCTGGGCATCCACTGGATCAGGGTCAATCTTGCCAACTACCAGGATGGCTGGGTCAACTTCAGCTTCAACGGCAGGGACAACTTCGAGTGGGACCTTGGCGTGATCCTCTGGGACACCGATGGCGCTTCACTCTGCACATGGTACGACACGGCATTCCCAGCCGGCACCGCATCGGTTTCGGTCGAAGCGGCGGGCTGGGACTACGCGATCTTCTACCCGGCAATGCTTTCCATAACCACGCTCGACATGACCTACACCTTCGACATCAGCTACTCTCAGGGTATCGAGGGCGGAACCGTAACACCCGGGCAGTCACTCTCGGTCCTGACCAATCCGCTTGCTCCCGGTGGTGTTGTGTCATTCACCATGATTCAGCCGGGCCACGTCCGTCTTGCGCTCTACGACCTCTCGGGCAGGATGGTCGACACCCTGGCAAACGGCCCGGTCGGGGCCGGAACTCACTCGGTGAGCATCAGCGACGAACTTGCCACCGGCACCTACTTCCTCATGCTGAACCATCCCGGCGGCGCCGAAACCATGAAGGTTCTCGTCGCCCGCTAGACCCCGCACTCAGGGAATGCGCCCATCCGGGCGCATTCCCTATATTCCGGGCATGAAAACCATGCTTGTGTTGCCTTGTTTGCTGATCTGGGCCGCTTGCGCCAGACCGGGGGCGACCACAGAGCTGGCACTTTTCCCCTGCACTCCCAAGGCTTTGGTCGTTCTCGAAGTAATGGGCGGGCCGGATTTGCCCACCGTTCGGGGCGGGCTGGCCTGGAGCCGTTTCTCCCGAACGGACAGGTACCAGGACCGATCAACCGAGAAATTTCTGGTATCCGCGGATTCTTGCGGAAAACTGTTGATGCTTCTGGAAGGGGAACCAGGAACCGAACTGCCCTGGGCGACACGACAGCACATGCTCATAGCACTCGATGAAATGCACCGGCCCGTGACCGTGTCGCCGGAGGGGCTGGCCCAGGATCTTCAGGAAGCACCGATAACGCCTGGACCGGATGGACACAGTGCGGTACTCCAACTGCTGGACAAGTACAGACCCGACGTTCTTTTCATTTCGATCGACGACCCCGGACCGGACAGTCTCTCCGCCCTTCTGGCCTTCTGGGGCGAAAGCGCAACGACACGTGACTTCAGGTTCGTCCTGCTCTCAGTCCCTTCACCGGAATCAAGGGGATGGTGCGCAATGAACTGGAGGGGTATACAGGGCGGCTTCATCCCCGGTCTTTCCTTCGGAGGGTTCGAGAAAACCCTTGCCATCCTCGCCGGTCTTCCATGGGACCAGTCAGTGTTCTCCGGAGTGCCGGCCGCAACAGTCCTCAACAACCGGGAGCAGAACCCATGAAGGCAAAACAACTGCTGCTTCGAATGATAGAGTGGGGAGCCTCGATCAAGGCATCTCCAATACAACTCGGAGGTCTTTTTGCGGCCACCGTGATCCTACGCAACCTTCTTGAGGCCGCAACCCTCGGCATCCTGTTCGAGGGTCCGGCCTTCTTTCTCCATTTCCCTATCGCCTACATCTTCCCCATGCTGGGACTGGTGGCCCTTCTGCACCTCGCGAGCGGTTTTCCGCTTCCGAAGCTTTTGAAGATCATGATCATCGCCTGGACGCTCACACTTCTTCCCCCGATCATCGACTTTCTCGCCGGAGTAACCGGCGACATAGGCTACTTTCCACTGCACAAGGGGAACGCTGCCTGGTTTCTCACGAACTTCTTCAACCCGGCTGTCGTTCTTCCGGGAACCACGGCCGGGATCAGGATAGAGGCCTTCCTGGGCTGCGTTCTCGCGGGGGTGTTCTCGTGGTGCGTGGCGCCCGACAGGCGCCTGTTGCGGGGGATCCTGACAACCCTGGTATTCATGCCGATGTTCCTGGTCTTCTTCACCTGGCCCTACCTGGTTCAGATAGTTGGAGAGGCGTTTTTCCCCGTGCAGGAGATCACCCAGAGGTTCCTTCAGTGGAGGGCCATCAGCGAGGCGCCCCTTCATGGCTCCGCGCACTTCACCATCTTCACCGTGGACATGATGCCTGTCTCCATTCTGGCTCTGTGGATGCTTGCCCGGCTGTACCCAGGTCAGTGGGCGCAGCTGAAGGCCGAGCTTCCAAAACTCATTCCAGCTGCGATCGTCGCCATCTCAGCTTCGGTGGGAGTCCTGACGGCGGCGCCCTCGGGCGGCATAACATTCGCAGATGCAGTGGCTGTTGCCGGTGCTTTCATGGGAGTGCTCTGGCTTCTTTGTTCCATCCCGCTCACCGGATTCGTGCGCTCACTGTCACTCGCCGCTTCACTCCTCCTCGGGTGGGCATCGGGCTGGAACACACTGGTTGCCCTGTCATTCGCGACGGCGCTCCTCCATCTTCCCGGTCCCCGTTGGCTCTCCCGTTCCCTGGCCTTTCCAGTACTGCTTTTCGCCGCGCTCTCTCCCGCTGGTATTCCGGAGCTCACCATGCCCTACATCGTTCTATCCCTGGGCGCGTCGGTTCTTGGTTTCCTTTCCTGTGCGGGGAAAGCGGGCTTTCGGCTTGCTGGCTCGGTTGCCTTTCCCCTGCTTTTCCTTGTACTTCCACCTGATGGTCTTGACCACGGAAAACTTCAGGGGTTCGAAAGACAGGCGGATTCATTCTTCAGAAGCGGGATGGTTGCCCACGGCCACGCTTCTGCGAACAGGTTCGCCGCTGCCGGCGGAGGCCTGAGAACCGTTGCCGAAGGGGCACACCTGAGCGGGATGCACAACCGGGCGGAATGGGCTTACCAGGTGGGAACCGCCCTGGGCGACTCCTCTCCGGAGTTGCTGAAGGTGGGTGCGAACCTGGCTTTCGCCACCGGCGACAGTCTGCTTCTCTGGACAAGGGCACTCGCCTATATGGACGCCGCAGGTGAAAGGGGTGCCGAGGCCGCTGAGCTTTTCCTGAGTTATGCGGCATCCACAGGCGACACGGCTTTCCTGAACAGGGCGCACTCCAGCGGCGCCCTATCCGACCGTCTTCTTGTTCTATACTCACGCGCCCACATGGCCCTGGGTGACACGCTCACCTCCGCTGCGTTCGCCAGAGCCGCATTAACCTTCCCCGACGCCGCCCAAAGCACATGGGCGTACACCATTGAGCTGGCTGAAATCTCGGGATGGGATTACGACTCTCTCTTCAACGCAAGTGTCAACAGATTCGGCTTCTCTCAGGAGATCGCCCTGGCAAGGCTGAGGGTCGGGTCAGGCAACGGCCGTGTTCCTGACCGTGAAGACCTGCTCAACCGGTGTCTGGCCCTCAGCGCCGACAACCCCGCGGTACTTGAAACCGCAGCTTCATGGCACCTTGCTGCGAACAACCCGGAGCTCGCCATGAACTTCGCGATAAGATCACTGGCCGCCCAGACCGTTCCCACTCCGCAGTCATTCGCCCTGGCGGTGAGAGCGGCAGTGGCCGCGGGAAGGAACGACATCGCCGTCGCCTGCGGCAAGTACGCCCAGAGCGTTTACAGGTGAAGTTCAGATTACGAACGGACCTGTTCCTGGGGGCACTTATCCTGGCTTTCCTGGCATGGACAAGCGGTCCTCCATCGTTCGATTCCGTTGACGGGAGTGAGTTCGCCGTTTCGGGCAGCAGGCTCGAATTGGTCCACTCCCCGGGTTATCCTCTGTACCTGTTCCTGCTTCGGATCACATCCCTTGTCAGCGGACCCCTTTACGGGCACATGCGCATCATTACATGTCTTCTGGCCGGGGCCTGCTTTCCGGCGGTCCACTCCGCACTGCGCAGTCACGGTGCCTCAAAGTCCGCCTCCACCGTTGCTGCGGCGGTTCTTCTGCTGCTCGCACCGATGCTTTCCCAGATGAACGTCCTGGAAGTCCACGGTACGGCGATCCTGTTGCTCATGCTCGCGATATCCTTGCGAAACAACAGAGCCGGGCCTTTCATGGCCTCCCTGGCCATCTTCGGAGGGCATCCGGCGGGGGTTCTTCTTCTACCCCTGGCCTTCAGCCGCCAATGGTTCTCAAGGTGGGCCGTGCTGGCGGCCCTGCCGGCAAGCCTGCTTCTTTACGTTCCCCTCCGCGCCGGAGCGTGCACGGTCGCCCATTACACAAGACCGGCGACCCTTCACCATGTCGCAGCTTACTTCACAATGTACTCCAGCGTGCCGGAAGCTCCTTCCACAGACGGACTTGTGCGGCTGGCCGTCGTCCTGGGGCCGGTATGCACCGGCGGTCTTTTTATACTAGCCGTTGCCGGGAGAAAACCGACGATCAGGGCTTCACTGTCGATCATTCTCGGCGTGGCATTCCTTGCGGTCTACAGGGTACCCGACTACGAGAGCTTCGCCTGGCTTCTTCTCGTTCCCCTGGCGTTTCCCGTGTCGGGAGGGATAGACCGTTTCCTTCGGGGAGGGGCCGGTGGAAAGGCTGTGCTTGCCTGCCTGCTTCTTCCGTGCGCTTACCACGGGGTCCAGGGTGCCTGGCGGGCCACTGACGATGCCGCTCCAAGGTACTCCCGCGACATACTGGCGGCGTTGCCAGCGGGAGCAGTACTGCACACCGAGGGTCATCCCACGTTCTACACGGCCTACCTGATATTCAACGAGGGCTACAGACCGGACATCATTCCGTGTGACGACGTTGGGAACTTCTTCTTTCTCAGGATGCCAGGACCACTGCCGGACAGTCTGGGCGGACGGCCCGTGTATTCCACCCGGGCCTGGAACGATTCGGCCCTTGTCCTCTCCGGTCTGCTTTTCGGACCAGAACCCCGTGAGGCATCCTGGAGCGATTTTGAGATATTCGACTACCGCGGGGGATCACCGGACGCCATGGCCGGTGACCTGGCAGCAGAAGCATGGGCACTGCGCATGGTTCAGTCCCGTGGTCGGGAGAGGGAGGAAGCATTTGCAGCGGCCATCGAACACGCGGAGACGGACGTGACCAGAAACAGGGTGGAGACGCTTTTCCGCCGGGCTTTGTGAGTCCGGCGTTTCCCCAGATCCACTCCGGAGCCTATATTTGACTTCATACATTCCTCTGTAGCAGGAGTACGGGTTCTTCAGAGCGAGAAACGGAGATGTGATGTCCATAAAAAGCGCGATCAACGAATTCTTCGGAAAGGTTGCCAAGCTCCTCAAGGGTGGTGGGGACGAAGCCCTTGAAAAACAGAAAAAACAGGGCAAGCTGTCCGCCAGGGAAAGGCTCGACGGTATCCTCGATCCGGGAAGCCTCTTCGAGACCGATCTGTTCGTTGAGCATTCCTCGACCGACTTTGGAATGGACAGCAAGAAACTCGCCGGCGACGGTGTCGTGACAGGCTTCGGCATGGTTGACGGAAGACCCGTCTCGATCTTCGCCCAGGACTTTACCGTGGCGGGAGGATCACTGGGAAGGGCACACGCGGGCAAGATCGTGAAGATAATGGATGCCTCCATGGCCCGCAGGATACCACTTATCGGCATAAACGACTCAGGCGGCGCAAGGATTCAGGAGGGTGTGGATTCGCTGTGCGGCTACGGAGACATCTTCTACCGGAACACAAGGCTAAGCGGTGTGGTTCCACAGCTTTCCCTGATTCTGGGACCGTGCGCCGGTGGCGCTGTCTACTCCCCCGCCCTGACTGATTTCGTCTTCGTCGTGAACAAGGTATCCAACATGTTCATCACCGGTCCCCAGGTCATCAAGGCGGTACTGGGAGAAGAGATCAGCCAGGAAGAGCTCGGTGGCGCCATGACACAGGCCTCCATAACCGGTAACGCCCATTTCTACGCTGAGAGCGAGTACGAGGCCTTCGATCAGATCAGGAAACTTCTTTCGTTCCTTCCTTCCAACTGTCTTGAGGCTGCCCCCGAGTACAAGCCCATCGAGCCCTCCAAACCTTTGAAGAACGACATCATCCCCGACAACAGGCGCAAGGCATTCGATGTCCATGACGTGATCCGCGGTATCGTTGACGGGGCAGACTTCCTCGAGGTTCACAGACACTACGCGGGAAACATCGTGGTCGGTTTCGCAAGGCTAGCCGGCAGAACGGTTGGAATCATCGCCAACCAGCCCAGGGTGCTGGCAGGCGTTCTGGACGTCAACGCTTCGGACAAGGCGGCACGCTTCATCCGTTTCTGCGACGCCTTCAGCATCCCTCTTCTCACATTCGTGGACACCCCGGGCTATCTGCCGGGAGTTGACCAGGAACACTCGGGCGTGATCAGGCACGGAGCCAAACTCCTTTACGCCTACAGTGAAGCCATGGTGCCCAAGCTCACCGTAATAATGCGCAAGGCCTACGGCGGCGCATATATAGCCATGTGCAGCAGACACCTGGGGGCCGATTTCGTCCTTGCGTGGCCCACTGCCGAGATCGCGGTGATGGGCTCCGAGGGGGCCGCCAACATCATCTTCCGCAAGGAGATAATGGAGAGTTCCGACCCCGAGGCCACAAGGGCAGAGAAGGTACAGGAGTACGAAACGAAATTCGCGAACCCGTACGTGGCCGCTTCAAAGGGTTACGTTGACATGATCTGTCCCCCCGCCGAAACCAGAAAAGCCCTTTTGAATGCCATGGAGTTCGCGGGAGGCACCGACCCCGGCAACTCTTTCCGCCGTCATGGCAACATCCCCCTTTAACGGAGGCGGAAGATGGCTTCAACGCTTGTGATCGACGATACGGCATACGAGACCGAACTGCCGGAGAACGCACTGAAGCGGGGCCGTGCCGCAGCCGACCCCGAGATCATCAAAGCTTTCATCCCGGGCACC
>Ga0351861_1182_pt1 | contig 10277 bp, 9 predicted proteins | sample BONcelHFGM3001F9_FD_206795 | JGI IMG/M metagenome (GOLD analysis project Ga0351861, IMG submission 206795) | Enriched cells from coal bed in the Powder River Basin, Montana, United States - BONCAT cells FGM rep2 HSBNCT.FGM.300.1.F9 ...
GCCGCGGCTGTGGCTGATTACACCCCGGCTACCACGCAGGAACACAAGATCAAGAAGTCCGGCGGGGGCATGAGCCTGGAAATGGCGCGTACGCAGGACATTCTCAAGCACCTGGGCGACCACAAGAAGCCGGGCCAGATTCTGGTGGGCTTTTCTGCGTGATTCCCTGCCTTGATCAAGCTGAAATGACTGCGGATATCGCTTCTGAACAGCACATTATAGCATTTAACGCAGAAAATGTAAGGTTTCCGTAAAATAATTCAGGTGCGGGCTGCAACACGCCTGTTTCCCGCGATTAAAGCATCAAACAGGGGCAATATCAAAGAATAACGAGAACGCGGCGCAGCCGGTCTCGGCCGCGGCGCGCACTGGCCCGGGCCGCTATTTTTCCAGTTTATCACTGTAATAAGCGTCGTACATTTTGCGCTGTACGCGCGCCAGTTTGGGTTGAAAAACCTTGTACGCAGCGCGCTCCAGGGCTTTGAATACGCGAAATTTCAGCTCGGGATTCTGCACGGGTTCCGGGATGCGGGTTTCTTCGAGCAGGTCGGGCAGTTGAAAGCAGATTGTTTTTTTGACGTTTGTTTCACTCACAATGCCCTTGCGGTTGAAACCGTTCTGGAACGGATTGGTGCGAATGGGGCTGCGGAAATCGCGGTAAATCCAGATGAACCAGCCAGCCACCCAGTCCATGGCGTTGAGTGTGCGGATGTAATGCGCGAGCAGTTTTTCCTGGTACTCTTCGGAAAACCGCGTGGGGCCGATATCCACGGCGCCGGACACGGACAGCTTTTCAATGCCCCGGCGCATGATGGAGCGCAGGTCCTCGGGGCCCCGTTCGGCCATGCGCGTAAGGAACTGCGTGGTGTTGCCGGCCAGGGCGCCCGCGCCGAACTCGGCCATGATCCACGGTTTGTCCGGCGCGGTCATGCGCGCAAGCTGCATGACTTCGCCCACATCCCTGATGCGGCCCATGTACCAGCCGAAATAGCAATTGATGCACGCGGTGTCCGCGGCCCGGCGCGTGGTGTCGTCAATAAGAAACCGGCAGGACACGTACGTGACAATGCGGGTGGCGTCCAGGGAGCGCGCGCAGTCCATGAGCCGGCGCATGAACCGGTCGCAGTCCTTTCGCTCCACAGGCACTTCATTGCCCACGGACCATTGAATCACGCACGGGTGGTTATAGTCCCGGGCGATCATGTCCCGCACCATGGACTCTGCGAGCTGGTACACCTTTTCGCTGGCGTAATCGATGTCCCAGTACACGGGAATTTCCTCGAGCACGAGCAGGCCGATTTCATCGGCCGCGTGCAGCAGGGCCTCATCATGCGTGTAATGGGCCGTGCGCAGGGCGTTGAAGCCCAGGTCCTTGATGGCCTGCACATCCTCGCGGCGCATGGCCTCGGGCACGGCGCGGCCATGCGGAACCAGCTCCTCGTGCAGGCTCACGCCCTGCATCTTGAGGGGCTGGCCGTTAAGCAGAATTTTGTGGCCCTGCACCTGAATGCTGCGGATCCCGAACCGCGTTACAAACGGTTCAGCGTGGGCCAGGGGTTCGGGCGTGAGGCGTAGTTCGTACAGTTTGGGGCTGTCCGGGGACCAGGCTTCCACGCCGGACAGGTCCGCGCATATTTCGCCCTGCCCTGCTTTGGGATCCACGGCAGCCTGGGCCAGGATGCGGTCCCCATCGCCCACAGCCCATGAAAACGCGAACGGCTCCTGTTGCTTCCAGGCAATATGAAAAGATGCTTTTCCGGGATCTGAAGGGGCCGCGGTTACGCGCACGCACGCGAAACGGCGCGGGCTGTCCACAATCAGATGCACGTGGCGCACGATGCCGCCGTAGTTATACCAGTCGCACAGGCGGCCGGGGATGCGCTGGTCCGAACGCTTGTTTTCCGCCATGACCACGAGGCGGTTGGCATGCCGCAGCACGGCCGCATCCAGCGAAAACTCGAACGGCAGATACCCGCCCTGGTGCGAACCGACTTCCTGACCGTTGACCCACACGCGGCACAAGTAATTGACCGCGTCAAAGCGCAGGGCCGCGCGGGTCTGCCAGGGCGCGCGATCCGCGGGAAGGGAAAAATCCGTGGCGTACCAGAACGCGCCTTCATAGCGCTCGTAGCGCGGGTCCGCGTTCCAGCACGAAGGCACGGCGCAGGGTTCCCAATCCGGATTGTCCGGCGCTGAAACCTGTGCGGCGAACCATTGGCCGTGTACGCCCCGCACATCCGGATCCGGCCGGCCCCGCCAGGTCCCCGATAAGCAAACATTCATGGCGCCAAGCTCCACCTTTAATTATTTGCAGCGCACGCAACAGCGCCGCCACCATGAAAGTATAACCCACATTGGCGTGCAGGGGAAAATCAAAGCCCTGCCCTATCAGTTCAGGGATACAGGGGGCGCAATATCAGGAGCCTGCTCCAGGGACCTCGATACCACCCACCGAGAGCGTGAGGGGGATGGTGATGGTTTTTATGCTTCCGCGCGGAGAGATCTCGATATCATCGCCCACAATCAGGGACGGCGGGGTGATGTCGCAGGAGAACCCGGCGTCGGCCAGGGCGATGGTTGCATTGGCCGTAATCATGTTGGCCATTTCAGACAGCGCGCTCTGCGCGTATTCATCCAGTGCGTCCAGGCTGTCTTCCATCATCATGCGCGCGGCCGCGGCCAGGGCCGCCTTCCGGGTCATGGAGAGCACGACCTGTCCCTGAACAGCGCCGGTGATGCCCACAATAATCGCCACCTGGCTGACCCGGTACGGATACTTTGTGCGCAGATAGACCTTGCCGCGCACAGGAGCTTCATACAACTGCGACTGGATAATCTGAACAATCGAGTTCAGAAAAGGATTCAAATAATCAACTTTCATCGCCATAAAAACTTGTCCACGTTCAGCACAAAATTTGGATATATTTCATATCTTGACTGACCTACCCCTCTGTGGTCAAGAGGAAACATAATTTTTATGTAATTTTTTCGGCATTTGACACATCATTGGATAGCGGGTCTATAATTTGAAGGAAATTTCAAACAAACGGGCCCGGGATTCCCGAATCAGCTGTTCCGGGAATCCATGCATCCCGGCCCGTGCAGCACAGGAGGCTATCCATGACAAAAGCTTTAAGATTGTTCGCGCTGTTCGCTGTGATGATGTGCTTGGCCGCAATTCCGGCCCTGGCCCAGGATGAAGGCGGAGAAGAAACAGTGGATTGCTATGCCTACATCGCAGGCATCGTGGGCACTATGGAATACCAGATCGCAGACGCCGAAGACAAAGAAGTCTGGGAAGCCGCGGAACTCAACATGTGCCTGGACCCGGGCGACCGCGTGCGCACGGCCGCAGAAAGCGGCGGCGCCATTCTGTACGGCAAAGGCGTTGAAATGCGCTTGAACGCGGAGACCACGGTCACCGTAAGACAGAGCGAAGAAGCGGAAAACCCGGATTCCATCGACCTGGACATAGGCGAAATGTTCACCACCATGGACAAGGAAATCATGGGCGAAGGCGCGGAATTCAAAGTGGGCACGCCCTCCGGTGTAGTCGCGGTTCGGGGAACCGAGTTCAACGTGGCCGTGGACGCGGAAGGCAAATCCAAAGTCAACGTGCTCGACGGCGTGGTCGCGATCATCAACGATCTGGGCGAAATGCTCGCCGAAGCCGGATTCGCCGCGGACTTCCTCAAGGACGCGCCCATCGAACTGCTCGAATTTGATATCGACGCGTTCAAGGACAACCTGAATAAATGGAAAGATCAGATCTCCATCGGCGCGGTCAAGGAAAAGCTCATGGAAAAAATCGATGAGCAGAAAGACAAGATCAAGGACAAGATTCCGGGCGGCGGCAAGTTGGGCTTCTAGGCCGCAAAGCACGGATTGGCAACAACTGCATAGAACAGTTAACGGGGACGCCCCATCCGGGGCGTCCCTTTTTATTGGGATACAGAAGGGTTGGTTTCGCGCCCGCGCTCCAGCACCTGCATGAGGATATGGGAATTTTCCTCGGCCTCAATGCGGCGGGAATCCGAAGCCGGAAGCGCGTCCCGGATATGCGCCAGGTTGTATTGCAGCAACTCGATTTCCGGAGGGGACAGGAGCCGTTTTTTAAACAGGACATTGGCCAGGGCCAGGCGCGCGTCCAGATAATTCGGGTCCAGTTTTATCGCCTTGATGAGATTCATCTCCGCCAGGTAATACTGCCCATGATCCTCATACACCAGGGCGAGATTGTAGTAGGGATATTTAACTTTGGGCTCCAGCCTTATGGCGGATTCATAGGCGTGGATGGCCTGGTCTGTGCGGCCCAGGTCCGCGTAGGCGCGGCCCAGCGCGATCCAGACCTGAAAATTCTGCGCATCCAGCTTGCGCGCAACTTCCAGGATTTTTCGCGCCTGCGCGGGTTTGTTATTTTCCAGGAGTACGCGGCCCAGATTCACATGCGGCCGCGCGCAGTCGTGGCAACAGGCCACGGTGTCGCGCCACAGGGCGCCGCCGTCGCGCCACACAGCCGTTCGGTTCACTGTCATATAGGCAAATCCCGCGCAGAGTGCGGCAATAAATAACACATAAAAGCCCCTGGAACGCACCGGGGAAACGGCTGTGCGCGGGCGCTCCAGCAGCAGCGCCACAAACGCAATGCACAGCCCCGCGTTCGGCATGTACGCATACCGCTCCGCGAACACGGCTCCAAACGGCAACACATTTGACACCGGCGCAAATCCTGAAATAAAGAAAAACACGCCGAAAGCCGTTGCCGGCAGCACACGCCGCATGGCCACGGCAGCGGCGGGCAGCAGCACAATCAAAGCCGCGCCCAACACGGCCTGCAGGGACCACCCCAATACATAATTCTGTGAATAATCCGCGCACAAACGAAACGGCGCAAGAAATAGATATAAATAACGCATGAATGCCGAGGCCATGACCGGCAGCGCGGCCGCGGCGCTGCCCCCGGGATATGTGGCGGCCCCGCCCCCCGAGTATTGGCCGAGATAAAAATACAATGCGAAAAACGCACCAAAAGCCGCACACACAACACCCAGGGCCGGGGCCATGCGCAGGGCGCGATCTTCAAGATTCACGCCGGGAAATATCAGCCAGTCATAGGCAATAATCGCGGGCAGCAAAACAACGGCGCTCTCCTTGCCGGCCAGGCCCAGAAAAGCCAGGGCCGCAAGCACGGCCAGGCGCAGGCACTGCTGCCCGCGCACCGAACCCGGCTGCGCCGCGTCGCGCCACCGCGCGTACGCGAGCAGCCCGGCAATGACAAACAGCAACCCGAGCAGGTCTTCGCGAAACGTAACCGCACACACCGCTTCGGTGTTGAGCGGATGCGCCGCGAACAGCAGAGCGCCGAGCAGGGCCGCGGCGTGTGACTGCGTGAGCCGCAAGATCAGAAAAAACAGCAGGACCGCGCACGCCGCGTGCAGCAACACGTTGGTCAGATGGAACCCGGCGGCATTCCCGCGCCACAAAGCCGCGTCCACGATATAGGAAAGCGTATTCAGGGGCCTGAATGTGCGTTCCCCTGAGATGTGGAAATAGTCTGGAGAAAACAGGCGCAGGGCATTGGCCGGCTCGCGCATGCTGGGGTTGTTCTCCACAATCACGAGGTCGTCGTAAACAAACCCATGATGCAGGGTTCCCCAGTACAGGGCTATGGCCGCAATGGCGACAACCGCGGCGGCGGCGATGGTTCGGGTTCGGGATGTGCTGAAATTCATAACGCGTGCGGAATCGATTCAGGGATTTTGCTGGTGCCGGAATAAGATGCCGTCGCCCTGCGCCCCGGCGTGCGGGGTGCGGGCGTAAACCACCAGAGAAAAGGCGTACGTTTTGTCGGGATTGCGCATATAAGAGAAATCACCAGGGGAAAAACCGCCGGAAGGCACATTGTTCATTTTGCGGCCCGGGTGATAGGGATTATCCGGGTAAAAAGAGAAGCCGCCGGAGCGCGTGAGCAAATCGCCGGCGCCGCCGGAGATATCATCAGTGGGGGGATAAACGCCGCTGTGCGCGCTGGCATAGCGGTCCATGGCGAGCACCAGGGCGCGGCCCGCGGCCGCAGCGCGCCGGTCCGCGCGCTGGGGCGCGGGCATGGCGTGGAACCAGGCCAGGAGCATGGCGGCAATGACAAACAACCCTGCGGCAATGAGCAGCCCGGCGGGGGCCGCTCCGCGTTCAGGATTTCTTTTTGCCGCCCCGGCCTGATTTTTTGGTTTTGTCTTGTGTTTTATTTTTTGCGCCACGGGGGGCGCCGCTCCTTTTCCCGGCGTCCCGGGTTTCATTGTGCAGCAGGCCCATCTGAACGAGATCATGCAGGTGAACCATGCCCGCGGGCCGGCCCTGTTCGTCTACAACCGGCAACACAGTGATAGCGTTGCTTTCCATGAGCTGCAAGGCGTCGAATACCGTATCGCCCGTGGTGATGCGCCGGGGGTTGCGGGTCATAACCGTATCCACATTGGTGAGAAACAGGCGCGTGAGCGAGCCCTGGGAGCGTTGCAGCAGGCGGCGGATATCGCCGTCCGTGATGATTCCGGACAGTTGCCCCCTGGCATCCACGATGGTAATGGCGCCGAGCCCCTTGGCCGTGAGTTCGAGAAGCGCGTCTTTGATGATCATATTCTCGGGCGCGGTGGGGTTCGACGGGCGGGTGGCGATGAGATCGGCCACGGTGTAGAGCGCTTCGCGGGGGCCGGCCTCGGGCAGCCGCGCGCAATCCAGATCCTGCCCGTGCAGCAGGCACAGGCCCAACAGATCGCCGATGGCCAGAGCCGTGAGGCATGGGGAATAGGACGCGACGCTGTCCGCGGAATCCGCGGGCATGGCGGTCTGCAAAAGCACATCCGCAGCGCGCGCCAGGCTGGAGCGGTCAGATGGCGTGATGGCGATAAGGGAGACCCCTTTTTTCTTGAGCCAGGGCACGACTTTCATGAGTTCGTCGGACTCGCCGGTGCTGGACAGGGCCACGGCCACGTCATTTTCCTGCACCGCGGCCATTTCCCCGTGAAGCGCCTCGAGCGGGCTGAGCACCAGCGCGGGCCGGCCCGCGCTGCGCAGGGTGGCGGCTATTTTGGCGCCCACCATGCCGCTTTTGCCGAACCCGAGCACGATCACCGAGCCTTCGCATCCCTCGATAAGATTCAAAGCTTTGCTGAACGGCTTGCCCAGTGTGCGGGCTGCATCGGCCAGGTATTCGCTCTGCTGTTTTAATATCATTTTTGCCGTCTTGAGTGCGTCCATTTACGCCCCCCGATCATTTTTCTTCTGCCGCACCCAGGCCTCGAGACTCCGCGAAAAAAACAACTGGAACGCCACATACATGCACATGACCCAAATGGAAAACGACAGCAGCACGCAAAACACGGTCATGAGCACCAGGAATTTTTTCCGGTCATCAACCATGTCCATGGGTGAAAACCATTTGTAATAGATGAGCGTGGCCGTGGCTGCGCCTGTAAAATAAAGCGCGCCGAACAGCAGCGCCCAGCCCTTGTAAAAAAACTTCGTATTTTTCGCCATCTTGCTGCCAATAAAAATTTCCACAAACGCGGCCCTGCGGTCCCACCCTACGGCGAACAGAGAATCGTATTTCTTCACATTGCGGAAATTGTGGTAGGCGCAGTAAACGCCAAAAAGCACACCCGCGCCCAGGATAATCCACGTGGGAGGAAACTGGTATTTCTCGCGCATGGTGACGAGGGCCATGCTCACAAGAAATGAAGGATAGCCCAGGAGCAGGAAATAGAGCATGGACAGATGAAGATGCTTGGAAGCTTTTGAGCGCAGCGTGATCTTGCGTCCCCGGGGGTCTTCCTCCACCAGCCATATCCAATTGTCCTCGGGCAGCACCATGAGCACGGGGAATGAAAAAATCGCGTAGCGCGCCACGTGCATGAACATCTCCGCTACGTGGCTGTGCGCGCCGAATCTGCGCAACAGGAAAAAAGCCCCGATGAAGACGGCTTCCGACGCAAAAAGAATTAACAGCTTAAACAAGCGGATATCCACGGCTACTCGATTCGGTAATCCACATGCAGTTTGTCGGCCACGCGCGTGTCCTGCACGGCGAACAGTGTGACCTTTTTATCATGTCCCGCCATAATCAAATCGGCCAGCGCATCCTGAAACCGCACCACGGACATGGTTCCGACCATGCCCGTCTTGGGGTCGAGCAGGATGCCCCGGCGGCGGGCCTCTTCCATGACGCCGGACAGGACGCCGGACAAAATTTCCCGCACCTGCTCCTCCGATGTTCCCGCGGGCACGATGCCCCCGGACACGGCTTCGCCCTGTGAAAAAAGAACCCTGTTCTGGTGGGGCGTCAACTCGATATAAAACGATTCGCCCTTGATGACATTGGTGGCCGAGCGCGCCTCGATCACCAGATCCTCTTCAGAGCCGAGCACAGCATCCCACACTTTGCCGATCTGCAACTCCCGGAACATTTTGGCATCCGGTCCCACGACGGCGCCGCTCTGCGCCGCGGATTCTTCGAGCACCGAGATGGAGTCATTCAGATTGGATTCCAGGTCGGCGCGATCAATATGCGCGCTCACAAAATAGCGCGCCAGGGACTGGTGTTTATAAAAAAGAATTTCCCCGTGAAGGATGTCCTTCTGGGCTTCACTGAGTTGCATGGCCATGGCCGCGATTTCTCGCTCCAGGGTTTCCTTGCGGCTCATAAGGCCGGCGCGCTCCTGCTCGAGGCGCGCGCGCTCCGCGGTGAGGCGGGCCACATCCTTATCCGCCTGGGCCAGCGTGCCCTCCACCTTTTGCAGGGACTGGCGCGCGCTCTCAAGCTCCTTGTTGCGGGAATCAATTTCCCGGCTGAGTTCATCCAGATGCGCGCTGTCCTGCGCCAACTGGGCGCGCAGATCGCCGAGCGCCGCCTGTTCGGTATCGAATTTTTTCTGCAGCGCGTCCAGGTCGGCCTTGCTGCGCCGGTTGCGCTCCAGCACCTGTTTCATTTTCCCGCGGATTTCGGCCAGTTCCGTCTGCGCCTGGGCGCGCTCGCTGCGCAACTGCTCCAGGCCGAACAGGGCCGTGCGCACATACTGGCTCGCCAGAAGCATGGCCCCCAGGGTGATGGCCGTGATCATGACGCCCGAAACAATAGTGATGATGATGGAGGTGTATTTGGGGCGCAACCCGAACAGGGACACTTTTTTCTTGCCGAAGCGCCGGCCCAGGAGATCGCCGATGTACGCCACGGCGCCGCTGAGCACCAGTAGGAGCATAACAATTACAAGTCCGGGAAACATGTGCGCGGTCCGCCTTTTAGATCAATTGTTCAACATTATAGCTTAATGCGGGATCCGCGAAAAGTTGTTGTGGGAATGAAAGCGTTAAACGGTCCCGCAACGGCTCAAGCCTGTTCGCCATCCGGTGCAAGTTCGCAGATAATCCACCGGGCCGCGGCCAGGAAATCGCCCGCGGTATAGTCCGGCGCCCGGCCCACGGCTTCGAGCCTGTGCTGCTGTTCCGCGCCATAGCCGGTGAGCACGAGCACGCCCGCGCGGCACCCGGCCCGGCCGGCCAGGAGCACGTCCGACGCCTTATCGCCCACGGTCACGCTGCGGCCCAGGTCCAGATTCAGTTCGGCTGCAGCCCGGTGCGCCATGCCCGGCGCGGGCTTGCGGCAGTCGCACGCGCTGCGGTACGGAGCCTGCCCGGCGTCCGGGTGGTGCGGGCAGTAATACATGCCGTCCAGAATCGCCCCCTGCGCGGCAAGCAACTCCCGGAGCCGCTCATTCACGGCGCGCACAGCATCCTCGCCGAACATGCCGCGCGCCACCCCCGATTGGTTGGTCACCACGACCACGGCTACGCCCGCACGGTTCAGCATGGCCACTCCGCGCGCCGCTCCTGGCAGCAGCACCACGCCGTCCGGGTCGCTCAGATACTCCCGCTCCTCGCACAGCGTGCCGTCTCGATCTACAAATGCGCCCACTCTCATATCGGTTTCATTATACTCTACTCCGGCGCACTCCGCGACTTGTTTTGCCCGCGGACTTTTCCGCGTTGTTTTTTGACAAGGAAAAAAACCATATGTTAATATGGATAATGAATTACAGAGGGAGTTAACATGAAACCAAGGCGCCCAGGCAACACGCAGCGCGCCGTGTGCCCATTATGCCCACCAAACTGCTGACACTTAAAGAAATAGCCCAGGTTCTGTCCATCCCCGAAAGTTCGCTGCGCAAGTACCGCGAACTGTTCAGCCAGTTCATCCCGGGCGTGGGCAAAGGCAGAAGCCGGCGCTA
>Ga0351861_1183_pt1 | contig 10158 bp, 6 predicted proteins | sample BONcelHFGM3001F9_FD_206795 | JGI IMG/M metagenome (GOLD analysis project Ga0351861, IMG submission 206795) | Enriched cells from coal bed in the Powder River Basin, Montana, United States - BONCAT cells FGM rep2 HSBNCT.FGM.300.1.F9 ...
GGGCTGCCAGTTGGCGGGCTTTGCCGGCCAACGCCGGATCCGTCTGGCTGACGGCGATGAGGTTTTCCTGGCTGCGGCTGGTCATGGCGTATGGCGGATTATTTCCCGGTGCATCATTTCCTGTACATGGTATATTCAGAAGGTTTTTTCGCAGGCCCCTTGGCCAGACGGCCCCACTTACAACAGAGAAGATAATGGATACCCAGCATAAAGCACAAGCCAAAGTTGTGGCCATCATCCCGGCCCGCTATCATTCCAACCGCTTCGAGGGCAAGCCCCTGGCCAAGATCGCGGGCAAGCCCATGATCGAGCACGTCTACGAACGGGCCAAGGCGGTGGCCCTGCTCTCACGGGTGGCGGTGGCCACCGATGACGAGCGGATCGCCGAGTGCGTCCGCTCCTTTGGCGGCGAGGTGGTGATGACCCGCTCCGACCATGTCTCCGGCACCGACCGGCTGGCCGAGGCCGCCAGTATCATGGGCATTGCCGAGCAGGACGTGGTGGTGAACATCCAGGGCGACCAGCCGCTCTTCGAGGCGGAGGTGGTTTCCCAGGTGGCTACGCCGCTGCTGGAAGACCCGGCCCTGCCCATGTCCACCCTGATCTACAAGATCGTGCGCGAGGAGGAGATTACCGATCCCAACCACGTCAAGACCGTGTTCGACCGGCACAACAACGCCCTCTATTTCTCCCGCGCCTCCATCCCTTTTCAGCGTAACCCCGAGGAGCCGGAGGTTCCCACCTATTACAAACACCTGGGATTTTACGCCTACCGCAAGGGGTTCCTGCTCACCTTTGTCGGGTTGCCCGAGGGCGAGTGGGAGCGGTTCGAGAAGCTGGAGCAGTTGCGCGCCCTGGAGTTCGGCTATCGCATCCGCGTAGTGCTCACGGCGCACGACTCCATCGAGGTGGATACCCCCAAGGATTTGGAGCGGGTGGAGGAACTGATTCGCAAAGACGGCGGGAAATGAGGGAGAGAGGCGGGTGCTTCGACAAGGCTCTCATGAGCTCTGTCGAAGGGCACTTTTGGTGAGACCATCATAATTTTCGATAATCATAAAAAGAGGTTCATCCCATGAGAAGAAACAAGATCACCATCATCGGCGCGGGCAATGTCGGCGCCACCGCCGCCCACTGGGCCGCCAGCCGCGGCTTGGGCGATATCCTCCTTCTGGACGTGGTGGAAGGGGTGCCCCAGGGCAAGGCGTTGGACCTGTTGCAATCAGGCCCGGTGGACGGCTTCAACAACCGGATCACCGGCTCCAACGACTTCGCCGATCTGGCCGGTTCCGACGTGGTGATCATCACCGCCGGCCTGGCCCGCAAGCCCGGCATGAGCCGCGATGACCTGCTGGCCAAGAACGTGGCCATCGTCAAGTCCTGCGCCGAGCAGGTGGCCAAGCACGCCCCGGACTGCGTCCTGATCGTGGTCACCAACCCCATCGACGCCATGGTCTACACGGCCTTCAAGGTCACCGGCTTCCCCAGGGAGCGGGTGATCGGCATGGCAGGGGTGCTCGATTCCGCCCGCTACCGCACCTTTCTGGCCGAGGCCCTGGGCGTGGCGCCCCGCGACGTCAACGCCCTGGTCATGGGCATCCACGGCGACAACATGCTGCCGCTGGTCCGGCTGGCCAACGTGGCAGGGGTGCCGGTCACCGACCTCTTGTCCGGTGAGGAACTGGCCGCCATCGTCCACCGCACCCAGCACGGCGGGGCCGAGATCGTCAACCATCTCAAAACCGGCAGCGCCTTTTACACTCCGGGTCTCGCCGCAGTGGAGATGGCCGAGGCGGTGCTCACCGACAGCAAGCGGGTTCTGCCCTGCGCCGCCTATGTTGAGGGCGAGTTCGGCTTTTCCGGCTGCTTCCTCGGGGTGCCGGTGGTCTTGGGCGATAAGGGCGTGGAGCGGATTATTCAGTTCAAGCTCACCGACGAGGAACAGAAGGCCATGGCCGACTCCGAGGCGGCGGTGCGCAAGCAGATGGCGGCTACCGGATTATAAAAAATAGGCGTAAGGTGAAAGGTGAAAGGTTAAAGGTCAAAACAAAATATTCGACAGGATTTGTCCTTATCCTTGAACCTTTTACCTTTTGCCTTTTTCCTCTCCTTTCAACCTTGAGCCTTTTACCTTGAACCTTGAGCCTTTTCCCTTATCCGCCAACGATCTGATTTCCCGTATGGGCGAGGCGCGCTTCGGCTTGCTCGATCTGCTACCCGAGGGCGATCTGGCCGAAAAGCTCATCGGCCTGGCGCTTTCCGGCCCGCCGCCTGCACCTGCGGCCATGGCCACGGAGCTGGCTTGCCTGACCGTGGCCATGAATGCCACGGAAACCAGGGATGTGCGGGTGGTTGTGTTCGGGGGCGGCACCGGGCTTTCCAATCTCATCGGCGGCGACAGCCGCAATCCCCTCTGGCCCGACGATCCCTTCCAGGGCCTCAAGGAGACCTTTCCGCAAACCCGGGCCGTGGTCTGCGTCACCGACGACGGCGGCTCCAGCGGCGAGTTGCTCAAGGAGCTGCCCCTCATTGCCTTGGGCGATATCCGCCATGTCCTGCTCTCTTCCATCCGGCAGGAGAAGCTGCACGAGCAGTATGGCCTTGCCGGGCGGGAGGCGCTGCGGGTAAGCGCTGCGCTGCATCAACTTTTTAACCACCGTTTCGAAACCCCGCCTTCCTCGCCCCATGCCCTGCTGGGCGATGCCGATGTCAATCTGGCCGCGTTGCCCAAGGGGATGGGGCAAGGGCTGGCCGGCCTGATCGAGGCGATCTTCAGCGAGCCGCGGCTACGGACGCAGCTTTCCCGCCCCCATTGCCTCGGCAATCTCCTGCTCGCCGCCGCCATTGTGGGCGAGAAGGAGGAGGTGGCCGGAATCTCCCTGCTGGCCGAACTCATCGGCGCCAATCCCGAGGCAGTTTTGCCCTGCACCACCACCCCGGCCCGGCTCAAGGTGCTGTACGGAAACGGGGTGCTGGTGAGCGGGGAATACAAGTCCGGCCACGCCCGGCGCGGCTATCCGGTGGACCGGGTTTTTGTCGAATTTGCAGCCCCACCCCAGGCGGTGCCCCAGGTGCTGGCCGCCATCAACCAGGCCGACATCATCCTCTTTGCCCCGGGCAGCCTGTTCACCAGCATCGTGCCGATCCTGCAGGTGCCGGGCATTGCCCAGGCGATCCGCGACAACCGCGGGGCGCTCAAGATGCTGGTGGCCAATCTCTGGGCCCAGGCCGGGGAAACCGACATGGCCCATGGCAACGGGAACGGCGACCATCCGCAGCGCTTTCATGTATCCGACCTGTTGGCCGCCTACCATCGCAATATTCCCGGCGGGGTGAAGGATCTTTTCGAGCAGATTCTCGTCCTCGGCTTGCGCGATATCCCCGGTTCCATCCTCCAGAGCTACGCCCTGGAAACCAAGGTCCCCATCTATCTCGACCGCGACAAGGTCCGGGCCATGGGCTTTGCCCCCATCGAGTCCCGGCTCTATGCCCAGGCCGATATCGAGCAGCGCGGGGTGATCCAGCATGATCCAGCCTCCCTGGCCGCAGCGGTGCGGGTCATGTGGGCGATCCGCGATTCCCTGGGCAAGGGAGGGAGCCCCAAGCTCTGCGGGCCGGGCGGCGGGGCGGAGGTTTTGCTTGATCCCTTGGGGCAGACGGCAAACCAGCGTTTTACCGCGATCCGCGAACGATTGCATGCCCTGGCCATTGCCGAAGATTTGCACCCTGTGCTGGCCGAGATCTTCTGGCGTCACGGGGATATTCCCCTTGCGCATCTGGACGGAGTTGCCGGGGTTGTCCTGCTGGATCGGGAGGAATGGAGCAGGGCCCAGGAATGGGACACCATCCTCTCGTTCTACGATCCCGCGGACCGGCTGATCAAGATCCGCGAGGATATCTTCCCTGAGCCGGCCCAGTTCGAGGTGGGGTTTCTGGTCGCCCTGGGCCAGTCCCTGCTGGGCAATTACGCAGAGGAGAAGCGCAGGCTGCCCGTGGTACGCGATGGCGAATCCCTGGGCTATGAGTTCCGGCTGATTCTGCGGTCGGAGGCGGAGTTGTGTTGTTTTTTCAACCCGGCGGAGCTTGCCCGGTTTTTGGGGCTGGTCCGGATGCGGCAGGCAACCGGGAACCCCCGCCTCTATACCCGGCTGGTGAATGACGATGAAGGCTTTACCCCGCCCGGCCTGTTGTTCGGTCTGACCTATGCCTGGTACCTGGACAACCGCCATGTCTGCCATATCGAATACAAGATGTCCATCGACCGCATGATGTCCTGCGGCTTGATCCCGGAACAAAAAAAGGTGGCAGGCCGCAGACAGGCGATGATCGATTTTTTCCGCACCGTGGTGTTTCGCTACACTGCCGGGCAGTTGCAGCCTTCAGCCGATTATGGTCTGGGCTGAATCAAGGGAAAGGGATCGATAAGCCGGATTCCGGGGCTGGTCCACAGGGTAGGCCATCCCAGCTCCGTTGTTCTCCAACCCGGAGCCAGCCAGCCAAGGGAAAGATGAAGATGATCCGGCGGGGCCGATGGTCCCCGCGCCTTTCCACCCGCCACCGCAGCCAGGGGGGCTCCCGCCGAAACCTGCGCTCCGCACCCCACCAGGGGCCGGACATGTCCATAGAGGGAGATAAGCCGCCAGCCCTGCCTATCCATTATGGGATGGCGCACCGCCACGGTGCTGCCCAGAAAATCCTCGAACACCGCAACCACCTCCCCATCCCAGAGCGGCGGAACCAGGGCCTGCTGCGGCAGCTCCCGCCGCTGCCCTGATTGATCCCTGAAAAAGAGCAGATCAATGCCTTCGTGCGGGCTTTGCCGGGAGCCGTCCTTCCACCACGCCTGCGTCTCCTCAAAGCACATGCCGGGGAGAAAGAACCAGCCGGTGCCTTCATCGGCAAGGTGGTTCAGATTGAGAAAGGTGCGGAAAAATGAGGAGGTTGGAATCATTGATTTTAGAGGTAGAAGGGAAGAGAGTGAGAGTTGGGCGGGTGTGTTTCCTGTCTGGATTTGTAACCTTCCCCCGATTTAGTGGACACCGGGTTAGGCTGCAAGTTTAAAATAGGCCGCCTCGTACAGGGCCGGGCTTTGAAAGCCCAAGGTCGAGTGGAGACGCCGGCGGTTATAGAATCGCTCAATATACTCGAAAATGCTTTGCCGGGCATGAAAGCGGGTTGAATATTTCTGATGAAATACCAGTTCCTGCTTCAGGCTGCCAAAGAAACTTTCGGTGGGGGCGTTGTCCCAGCAATCGCCCTTGCGACTCATGCTGCAAAGCATGCGGTGCTTGGCCAGCAAAGATTGAAAATCCGCGCTGGCGTATTGTGAACCACGGTCCGAATGGAAGATCAGCCCTGGCGAAGGCCTGCGCCTTTGTTTCGCCATGGTCAGGGCATCCATGACCAGGTGCCGGGTCATCCGTTTATCCATGGCCCAGCCGACAACCGACCTGGAAAACAGGTCGAGGACCACCGCCAGGTAAAGCCATCCTGCGGCGGTCCAGATATACGTTATGTCGCCGGCCCAAACCTGATTGGGCTTCTCAGGAGAAAAGTCCCTTTGCAAAAGATTGGGGGCGATGGGCAGATCGTGCTTTGAGTTGGTTGTTGCCTTAAAGCGGCGCTTCGATTTTGCTCGCAGGCCATCTTCTTGCATCAGGCGGGCAATGCGGTTCTCGCTGCAGGGGATATCCTTCTGCTTGAGCGCCTGATAAACCCGGGGACTGCCGTAAGTCTCCCGGCTTTCGTGATGTGCGATGCGGATTTCCTTCAGCAACTTGTCGTTGGCTTGTTTCCGCTTGGAAACGGGCTTTTTCCGCCAAGCGTAATAGCCGCTCCGGGAAACCGCAAACACATCACACATGACCCCGATGGGAAATTCCGTCTCATGCTGCTGCATAAAGCGGCTGAGTTCTTCGGCCTCAGAGGTCTGCCTCCCTTTGCCGGGAAAAGCCTCTTCTGGATTCTCGCCATATTGGCGAATCCATTTATAAAGTGTGTTGGGGTGGATCTCCAGATCTTCCGCCACCCCTGCAACGGATTGATCGCTGGCGGTCAGTAACCGAGCCGTCTCGATCTTGAATTCACGGGTAAAACGTCTTCTTTTTGAAACCATGACAGTCCTCCTGGTGCTGTTGTAGCAGTTTTTCGGACTGTCCACAATTCCGGGGGAAGGTCACAATTTGAGGCAACGATACCGTTTTTTCCCCTTTCAGAGGGGGGCTTCGGTTACTTTTATTATGAGGCAATTCGAAGATTAGTGGTAATCAGAAAATAAATGTGATTTCGCAACGGGCTATGCTACACTACGGTGCTGATCTGATAACTGTTCAGCCGCACCGCATCTACGGCAGCAGTGAAGTGGCCGCCTCACTCCGAGCTGGATAGTTACCTGATCTGAAAGTAAGAAATGGAGGAGTGGTCATGATCTTTTTTTCCGGACAAGCCGCACGATTATTCCTTCTGCTGTTCTTCCTCTGTATCCTGCCATCTTCCCCGAGCCGGGCCGCGGAGCCCCCCCTTGAGCTGTGGATTCACCCCTATCTCCCCGCGCCGGAACTGGTGCGGCGGTTTACCCCCCTGGCCCGTTATCTGGAGGCAAAAACAGGGAGGAAGATCGAGATCAGAATTTCTTCTACCTACGAGAATCACAAGAGACGGGTGGGTGAGGACCGGGCGGATCTTGCCTTTGTCGGGCCGGTTGCCTACGTCCAGATGAGCGAGCACCAGCGCGGCAGGACCATTCTCGCCGCGCTGGAGGGCAACGGCAAAACTTTGTTCCACGGGGTCATCGCGGTGCGGCGGGACGGGCCGATCAAAACCGTCCAGGATCTGGACGGCAAAAGCTTCGCCTTCGGCGACAAGGACTCCACCATGGGCACCCTGGTGCCCCGCTTCATGCTGCGAGAAGCGGGGCTTGGAGTCGACCGGCTCGGCCGCTACAGTTTTCTCCATTCCCACCACGATGTGGCCCTGGCGGTGCTGGGTGGTTTTTACGATGCGGGCGGGTTGAAGGAGGAGGTCTTCCACGAATACGCCCCCCGCGGTTTAAGGATTCTGGTCAGAAGCCCGCCCATCCCCGAACATCTCTTTCTGGCCGGAAAGAAGCTGCCCGCACCCCTGGTGGCGACCTTGCGCAACGCCCTGCTGCAGCTCAAGGATCCGGCAGTGCTCACCCCGATCCAGAAAACCGCCACCGGCATGGCGATGGCCACCGATCGGGATTACGACGGTCTCCGCCACATCGCCCGCAATCTCGGCCCCATGCCAGGAGAGTGATCCATGCCGCTTTCCCCCAGGAACTACGGACAAACTCTTCTAGCCTTCATGCTGGTCCTGGCCTTGGTCCTGGTCGGGCTGGACAGTTTCTTTTTTCTGCGGGAACAGCACAAACACGATCTGGAACAGGACGAAAAGGCCCGGCACGAGCTGGAGCTGATCGGCGCCTTTGTGGTTGAGCCCATGCTGCAGCAGGAGTTCAGCAAGGTGGAGCAGTTCCTCCTCCAATGGGGACGGAGTACCCAGGATGTGATGGGCATCCATGCTTTTTTCCCGCAAGGCCTGACTCTGGCCGAATTCACGCGAGACCTGCCCACCGACAATGTCCTCCGCGTCAGTACGCCGATCTATTTCGAGGGGCAGCATCTCCTGACCCTGGAGATCGTCAAGGATCGGAGTCTCTCCTCCGCGCCTCTCCAACGCTTCAAGCGGGATCTGCTTATTTTTTCCCTGACCGTCACGGTTTTTATCGGCACGGTGCTGTGGTTTCTCCTCCGATTCATGGCCATCCGTCCCCTGGAGCGGGAAATCATCAGGCGTCAACAGGTGGAGGAAGAGCTGCACCAGGCCCAAGTCCTGCTGGAAGACCGGGTGGAAGAGCGGACCCGGGAGCTGACCGGGGCGGTGGAAGATCTCCATCGGGAGGTGGTGGAGCGCACCCGGGCCGAACATGAGCTTGCCGCGGAAAAGGAGCGGCTGATGGTAACCCTGCGCAGTATCGGCGACGGAGTGATCAGCACCGATATCGAGGGCAGGGTGACCCTGCTCAACAAGGCGGCGGAGCGACTTACCGGCTGGGAACAGCACGAGGCGATGGGACGCCCCGTGGAGGAGGTTTTTCGGCTGATTGACGGCGAGACCCGTTGTCCAATGGAAACCCCTGTGACAAGGGTGCTGGGAACCGGGCATATCACCATGCTGGCCAGCCAGGCACTGCTGATCGCGAGAAACGGGATGGAGCGGGATGTCGCCGACAGCGCCGCCCCCATCCGCAACGAACAGAGCGAGATGGTGGGCGCGGTCCTGGTTTTTCGCGATGAAACGGAAAAAAACCGGATGACGGAGGATATCCTCAAGGTCAAGAAGCTGGAGTCGGTGGGGGTCATGGCCGGCGGGATCGCTCATGATTTCAACAACATCCTGGCTGCCATCCTGGGCAATATCGACCTTGCCATCCGTCAGACCAGCGACGAGGAAGGAGCCCGGCCCTTGCTGGAATCCGCTAAAAAGGCCTCCCTCCGGGCCAAGAAGCTGACCGGCCAGCTCCTCACCTTTGCCAAGGGCGGCGAACCGGTCAAGCATCTGGCCGCCATCGGTGAGGTGATCCGGGATTCCGCCGAATTCGTCCTGCGGGGCAGCAATGTGCGCGGCGATTTCCATCTGGCCGATGATCTCTGGCCTGTTTCGATGGATTCTGGCCAGATCAGCCAGGTTGTTCAGAACATCATTCTCAATGCGGCCCAGGCCATGCCCGACGGCGGAGTGGTGGACATCTCCTGCCGCAATGTTCATCAGGAAAACCTCGCGGAAGATTCCGTAAACTATGTGCGTATCGTCATCCGTGACAACGGGGGCGGCATTCCCGCCAATCTGCTGGACAGCATCTTTGATCCTTATTTCACCACCAAGGAAGAGGGTCACGGACTGGGCCTCGCCGTCACCCATTCCATCGTTGCCAAGCACGGCGGCCGGATCAGCGTGGAGTCCAAGGAAGGACTGGGCACCACCTTCACCATCCACCTGCCCGCCTCTCCCGGGGAGAGGTTAGCCGAAGAGCCGGTGGTCAAGCCCGAAAAGGTGGAGGGCCAAGCCAGGATTCTGGTGATGGACGACGATGAGATGATCAGATCCATTACCCAGAACGTTCTCGACCACCTCGGTTACACGGTGGTTCTTGCCGCAGACGGCCAGGAAGCACTCCGGCTCTATCGGGAGAACAGGGAGGCCGGCACCCCCATTGATCTGGCCATCATGGACCTTACCATTCCCGGCGGCATGGGCGGCAAGGAGACGATCAGGGAGCTGCTCGTCCTTGATCCCGAGGCCAAGGTCATCGTGTCCAGCGGTTACTCCAACGACCCGGTGATGGCCAACTACAGGGAGTACGGCTTTGCGGCCATGCTCAGCAAACCCTTTGATGTCAGGGAGCTGTCCACCGAGATCGATAGGGTGCTGGCAGGTTGATTCCCGTCAGACCTCCGGCGGTTGAGGGTTGCGGCCGGAAGCCCGAGGGGGTTGGGTTCGGCAGGCTCCAGTCAAGGATATTGTCGATATTGAGTCTCCGGTAACTGTCCTGCAATGCGCGTTGTCGTCATTCCGGCGAAGGCCGGAATCCAGTAGTTTTGGGCGGGCAAAAAACAATTAACTAATTGAAGTAGTTGTGTAAATCACCATTTTTCTCCGTCAGTTTCTCAATCCAGGAAAACACAGAGTTGCTCGGCAAAATCGTGAGGGAATATAGGCCGTCCCTCAGGCCGTCCGGGGGGGAGGGCTGTTTTTTGACATCAACTCCCTAATGCCATTAGGACGGCTCCTTTGAGTTCCGGCAACTTCTTTTCCACAACGGCCCAGACGGTCTCAATGTCGATACCAAGGTAATCATGAACCAGGATATTGCGCAGACCGGCGATTTTGTACCATTCAACCTCATGATGTTGCAATTTAAAATCGTCGGAGAGACGCTGGGTTGACTCGGCAAGCACCTGGAGGTTGCGAAGCACGGCATCCTGCACAATCGCCTGTGTCATAAAAGTCGATAAATCAATCCCCGCTATAGTATGATTATATCTTTGCGATGCATTCCGCGATATGTATGAGATACAACTTGTCATCTTTCACAGCGGCCAGGCCGAGAATCCGCTGGTTGAGGTCCAACTCCTC
>Ga0351861_1189_pt1 | contig 9517 bp, 8 predicted proteins | sample BONcelHFGM3001F9_FD_206795 | JGI IMG/M metagenome (GOLD analysis project Ga0351861, IMG submission 206795) | Enriched cells from coal bed in the Powder River Basin, Montana, United States - BONCAT cells FGM rep2 HSBNCT.FGM.300.1.F9 ...
GGCTGGGAGGTCGGGCAAGAAAGCGGGGTCATTTTATGGACACGAAACATAATAGGTTTCAAGGCTAATATGGTCATTTCTGGACCGGATCCGAGGATGTGACATATAACTGCTGTCCCTGTCTCGATGGGGTGATTTTTCTTAAAGGACGGGGATTACGCCCGGCAGGGAGTGGGTGGCAGACCGGAATCGTCTTTGAGGGTTTTGGGGATCGAGCCGGTTTGGGTGCGATTGGGCATGGTGTCCGGTTTCCGATCAGCCGACTGGGTCTGTTTCGATGTTCATCACTGGCTTTCCTCGGGGCGGTTTGTGGTGTGGGTCGTCAGCGGGAGACTCTGGCCCGACGGCGATAGAAGCCAATCCAGTCGTGAATACTATACCACCGGGGGATTTCCATTTCGCACTGCAGGTTGAAATCCCGGCCAAGTATCGCAAAAAATTCGTCATCGGCATTCATGCCACCGCTTCCTTCTCCGATATAGATGAGGGTTTCGCCTCGCCAATGATAGAGGCACTCAGCCGCCATTGGACCCATCGGTGGCCAGCAGAGAAGCAGGGTACGGTTGCCGTGGCCAGCGAGGGTTTCTGCGGTGCCGGGTAGAATCTGGGTGTATTGCCGGGTATGTCCCCACTTCTGCGGACGATCTGTCTGAGGCGGTTGGAGATCGTAGGCGATCACGTCCGCGCCTTTTTGGATGAGCAGGCTTGCCCAATATCCGGTATCGAGCGGCTGGGAAAGGTCGGGGAAAAGGTGGGAGCCAACGGCGGCGCGGTTGGCGCCGGCGTTGATCGAGTCCCAGCGTTGGGCTTGGTAGAGGCTATCCGAAAACTCGAAATCGGCACGAGGATTGCTGAGATTTGGGATGTTCATAAGTGATGATCAATGGGAGGTGTTGGGGCCGCTTTTGGAGCGGCCTCGCAAGAGCAAATATGGGCGTCCGCGTGCAAGTGAGAGAGAAGTTTTTGAAGCGGTTCTCTTTGTTTTGCATACGGGCATTCAATGGAAGCATCTGCCGCGGACTTTCCCGCCCAAAAGCACGGTCCACGATTACCTCAAAGCGTGGAGTGGTTCGGACGTCTTCCGTCAGATCTTTGCCGCCATCATCAGCAACTTGATCCAGGAGGGTCGGGTTGATTTGGAGGAATGTTTTGTTGATGCCACCTTCGCGGCGGCCAAGGGCGGAGGAGAAGCTGTTGGATTGACGCGCAAGGGCAAGGGAACAAAATTGCAATTGATCGTTGATGCCAAAGGAGTTCCGCTGGCTCTTTCCATCGACTCTGCAGGCGTGGGCGAAACGGCCATGGTGCAGCAAACCTTGGGTCTTGCGGATGAGGAAGTTCAGCCCAAGCGCCTCATCGGGGACAAGGGATACGACAGCGATGCTCTGGATCAAACCCTCGCCGAACTCGGCATCGAGATGATCTCCCCGCACCGCTCCAATCGCAGACCCGACACCGTCACTCAAGACGGCCGGCCACTGCGCCGCTATCGAAAACGCTGGATCGTCGAACGCACGATCTCCTGGCTTGGCAATCACCGCCGGCTTCTCACCCGCCATGAAAAACACGCTTCCCTTTTCGCCGCCTTTGCCACTCTTGGTTGCCTTATGATCGCTCTGCGTCATCTTCCTTTATCTTAACTCAAATGACTTTCCGGACAGCCTCTAGGCTTCGCGGTCGAGAGTCCCGTCCTCCTTCAGGAGATAGTCGGGGACGAAGGTGTAGGTGGGCCGGGTGGCTTGGAGGTCGGTCTGGGCGGCCCCTACGAAGATTTTGCCGTTGGGAAGGGTTTGCATTGGGTGGAGTCAGGCATCGGGAAGCTGTCCGCGCTTCCTCTTGAAACCGTTTGATTTTTCCGGCGAGGGATCTGGGATTGAAGATCGGGGATTGGGGATCGTTTCGCATAGGATTGATTTCGAGTTTCGTTTTGGTGAGGGCGCGATTTCGCTTGCCCACTTTGGGGAAGGACCCAATAAAATTGAGATGAGTCCAACTCCTCGCCGCTCCCGCCGTATCTCAACTTCGTTCAAGTCGTTTCGCACTTTGGAGGCTATTTGGCACCTGTTCGGGCAGTCGTTTAAGCACGGCACGGACGCAATTCTTTCGAAGCAGTGGCAAGAAAGGGCGCGACGCGAGAAACTCCTTGAGCAATTTCCAGCCGCTTTGCGTGGCCGGATTGAGCGTGTGGTAATCGACGCTGGCCGCCGAGAGAAGGAGCTTCGGGCGGCTGCGGACAAGGGCTTGATGGATTCGGGTTTCGTGCCGGGTCCGGCCTTGGCGCTGGAAAGCATGACGGTTTTGGACGTGGCTCAGGGCCGGTTCGGGCCGGGCACGGGGTCGCTGGTATTCAATTTGGGGTGCCTTGGGGAACCTGGGCAACGACAATGGACAGTGGTGAACGAGGTCGATTGGGACGATCACTTGACTTGGGAGATGGGTTACCGCTCCCACTACGTGACGGCGGATCGCCACCCCAGAGGCCCGAAAGATGGGGTGCTTCCCCGGCTTTGGAATTTGTATGGCCGACTCAGCCCATGGTGGGCGGAGGTCATCGGCAACAAATTTGAGCGGATGGGAGTCGAGGGACGGGCGATATTGGAGAAACTCGTCATCTCAATGGCAGCCGAACTTGCCGATGAACTGGGGGCGGATGTCATTGGGATCGCCGTTCACCGTGAGGGCGACGGCGACCTTCATGTGCATTTTGTTTTGAGCGAGACGCGTGAAGTTCTGGTGCCGAAGTGTCTTCCGAAGCGGGAGTTTGAGGCCATGGTCTCCAGCGAGGCCAGGCGCCGGATGAAGGCCGGCGATACGACTCCGTTCGTGAAGTTTAGAAAAATCGTCCGATCCGAGTTTGTCGAGGCGAAGAAAGACAAGATGCCTTACTACGAACGCCAGCGCGGGGGGCACAAAAAAGATCCCGACGGACTTCCATTTCAGCCTAGTTGGAAAAGACCAGTGCAAACGCTGGGGCCGGCATTCACTGGAAAATTGGCGTTGTGGTTGGCTTCGGGCAAGGATCCTGCCATTGCCGCTAAGGGGGACCGGCCGTATGGAGAATCCAAAACCTTTCGCTCTCGGGTCGTGGATGCCGTCGAGCGCGGCGAGGATCTTGCCGCAACCCACATCGATTACTGGGCGACGAGCCGGTTGACAGAAAAAATCAAGGCGTTGTTGACCCCGGAAGAGGTTGTCCAAGCAGAGAAATTGGCGGCCGCTTCGGTGGAAAGATACCGTCGAACAGGAAGCGATGCGCAGACCTTGGAGGCGTTTGTCGTCGGCGAAGTGGCCAAGATGGAGGAGCGGTTGCCCAGTGAATTGCTGAAAAAAGCCGAGGAACTGGAAACGCGGGAGAAGGCCGTTGACCTACGAGAACGCGGGGCCGATGTCGGCTTGCCGGAATGGCTGGTGAGTCTCGTGGATCGACTACCTGGCAAGCGACGCAAATACGTGCTTGGCAAGGTAGACTACAAGATCACGGTGACGCAAGTTTTCGAGGCTGCGCACTCGTTGTGGAAGGTTCGCGCTGAGGTGCGAAATTTCGTGAAACGGAAGGGCGTCCAGGTCTCAGATCTCGTGGGAAAATTGAAGGGAATGTTGGGGTTGGAGAAGAAGGAAGTGGAGAAAGACGTCAATTAGGCCTGGCTACCGCCGACATAGCGAGGAGGGTCGAGCACTTGCCCTTGTATTGATTAGTCCGGCCGCACCGAAGCGACCAGAAGCCGCAAAGAAAGCGATCCCGGGCAATAAATTTCTGAAAATATCGGTGGCGCAAAGTTAGCTCGGTCACCATAAAGTAAAGGTGAATCCTTTTTCGCCCATCCTCCGCCGCTGCATCTGCTCAGTCATTCCGCTGGCCGTCGTTGCATTTAGCTTGCTGGCGTTCTTTCGCTTGTGGCGAAGGAGAAAGGCATCTTCCATTTTATTAAATCTGGGGCCAGGCGGCGTCGTGTACCCGATTGAGTCGGGTCAAATTGAAGGTAACAGGGGAACGTCCACGGCGACAGTTCCCAGAAGAAGGGGCGGCGACATCGCCCCATCACAACCGCACATAGCAGCTCGCGACGCTTGCCTGGCTCCATTTTTGTCTTTCTCGGATTGGCTTACGCCGGAAACGATCATCCGGGTGCTCGCCCGTTTTCGTCTTCGGTTGGCGACGGAACGCGCGGAGGCCGATCAGTGGAACCGGTTATTCCCTGCGTCAACGAGGTATCCCCAAAATGCACTCCCCTTGATCTATCCTCCGCGGACAGATTGGCACGAGGTTCGACCGAAACGCCGCCGTGCCATGGACAGCGCGGATGTCTGGGCTCGGGCGCTCGAGTTTCGCATGCTCTTGGCTATCCAGCGTGATGAACCTCACCCTTGGGGCCGCAATCTGCGGAACGAGATTGAGTCCGTACGAGAATGCGCACTGGAGCGAGGCGTCTTTTCTTTCGCCGCGCCGCGAGTCCGGGCCGTAGCGGATGAATTTGACCCTAAGAAAGCTCGGATCATTTCCACCTTTGGTTTTCGCGACCGTGTGATTCTGTCGCTGGTGAGCCAGTATTTGAGTTCGCTGGTGGATCCATTCCTGCATGAATCCAGTATTGCCTTCCGGCGGGATCCAAGTCGGAACGCGCCGGCTGCGCTGAAAGAACTCCAGGAAGTAAATCTGGCCCGAGGAAGGCGACCGCTTTTTGTCGCCGAGTGCGACATCCGCAGTTTTTTCGACACACTTCACCATGACGTGATCGAAGACTCGATTCGGATCATGTCAGAAAGGATGGCGGATGCCGGTGTGGGTATTGATCCGAGGATTCTGGAACTGGTGAGCGCCTATCAGGGTTGCTACTCGTTTCCCAAATCCGTGTTACCGAGTCTGCCGATTTCCTGGAAGAAGTGGCCGCTCAAAGCGCTGCGGGAATTTTATCTGTCACCCCTGAAAGAACCACTTGGCATTCCCCAAGGTGGCGCACTCTCGAATATCATTGTAAATATCGTCCTCGATCGCGCGGATCGCGCTTTGGAGGATTATCGGCGAGCATCCGGACGCTCATTTGGGTATTGGAGATACTGCGACGACTCCCTCATCGTCTCGCCGGAACGTGAAACTTGTGCGAAGGCGTACGAGGTATATTCGGAAGCACTGCATTTGATGGGTCTTCCGATTCACGAGCCTGCGGCGTTATTGCCGTATGTGGGCGACGACAAGGACGTTTTCTGGAAAGCTAAAACTCGTCCGACCTATGCTTGGGGAGCAGACATTCAGGCTGGGGAATTTCCCTCGATCGGATTTTTGGGATTTCGCTTTTGCTATGATGGGTATGCCCGCCTCCGTCCGGACACGGTGAGAAAAGTGCATTACAAAATGGACAAACTAGCTCGCAGGCTTCGGGTGCTGGCTGGGAATCGGATTCGAAAAAACGGGAACGGGGCGGAGAAGCAGCCCTCGGCGAAACGACTCCGTCGGTTTCTGCTGAACAAGGTGATGGCCTCCGCCTTCGGATGGCGATGGCTCGATCTGGATCGGCCTTCCAAACGCAGCTTGGTCGCGTGGATCGGCATGCTGAAGTGGTGGTGCCACGATCGCGGTTTTCTCCGGCGTTTCGACCGGCATCTGGGACAACTCACGCACACGGTGTCCAGCGCGTGCTCGGACAGTAAGGAGAGGGTTCGACCCGAATCCGTTTCCCAACGCTGGAGCTTCTTTCTCAATTTCGTTCGTACTCGGCGGTCGGCCTTTGGACGAGCGACCCCGCCTCGGGGAAATTCCTGAGGGCGTAGCGTGCCAGATCATACGCAAAAACCATTGATTTATGTGAAGTTTTGCATATGCGTTGGGAATGAGTTCGTTGGAGGAGTTTGTGGACGAGCGTCTGGTCCGAGGGCGCGCCTACTTTAACCGGCAGGAAGGGCTGGCGGCGCTGGGAGGCGATTCCGCCGCATTTTCTGCAGCCAATACCCGCTTGATCAAGAAAAAGCGTGTGGCCAACCCCCGCCATGGGTTCTACCTCATTCTGCGTCCCGAAGATCGGGTGGCTGGTGCTCCTGACCCCGTCGGCTGGATTGATCCCTTGATTAAGCATCAAGGACTGGACTACAGGGTTTCCTTGTTGCGTGCGGCCGCCTTTCACGGCTCTTCCCACCAGGCGGCCATGGTTTTTCAAGTGGTCGCGCCGGGACAGTTGCGGGACGTTGAAATCGGCCGTCATCGCCTCCAGTTTCTTTTCCAAGCTCCCGGCGCCTTCGCGCAAGTTAACCAGCCCGACTTTCTGGATCAAATGAAGAGTGCGAGTGGGTTCGCCAAAATCGCGGGTGTCGAACTTACGTTATTGGACAGTATCCGCTATTTTCACAAGGCGGCGGGTCTCAATGGGGTCGCACAAATCGTAAAGGACATCGGAGCCAAAGCCCGGCCACGGCTATTGGTCCGAGCTGCCGCAGCATACGAAAACACCGTCGTTCGCCGGCTCGGATACCTGCTGGAACTTTTCGGTCACCTCCGGCAGGCGGCGGTGCTGGAATCGTTCGCCGCGAAGGCGAAGTCGGAGGTGGCTCTGAACCCTTCGGTCCATTCCATCGCTTCGTCTCTTGACGGTCTGCACGGGAAAGATTCCAAATGGAAACTGGTGATCAACGAACCCGTGGAAGTTGACTTTTGATTCCGAGCTCCCACATCCAGGCATGGAGTTTGAAAGCTCCCTGGCCAAATCCGGTGCAAGTGGAGCAAGACCTGATTATTTGCCGGGCTTTGTGCGATTTGTTCAACGCGCCCAGCCTCCAAGGCAAGGTCGCCTTTCGCGGCGGGACTGCGATTCACAAGCTGCTGTTCAGGCAGCCATTGCGCTATTCCGAGGACATTGATCTCGTCCAAGTCGTGCCCGAGCCCATCGGTGCCACGGTTGATGCCATCCGGGCTTCCCTGGCATGGCTCGGCAAATGCAATCGAGAGCAGGCCGGGCATTCCATGCACCTGCTGTTTCGCTTCGAGCCCGAGAGCGCCGGCGGCACGACACTCAAGGTCAAGGTGGAGATCAATACGCGGGAACACAGGAACCTGCTTGGCCTCAAGCCGTATCCCTTCGAGGTGGACAACGATTGGTATCAGGGAAAAACGGAAATCGTTTCATTCCAGCCGGAAGAGTTGTTTGGTACCAAACTTCGCGCTCTGCTCCAGCGGCGGAAGAATCGCGACTTGTTCGACCTCCATCAAGGATTCCGGCATCTGGCTCTTAATCCCGAGAAGATCATCGCCTGCTTTGAGCACTATCTGGCCCAGGAAGGAATCACGATCACGCGCGCCCATGCGGAGCAACGGATGCTGGAAAAACTCACGCGCAGTCTGACCGAGGATGTCGAACCTTTGCTCCCGGCTGGCGTTCATTTTGACGCCGCCGAGGCCGCGCTGGCGTTCGAAAGAGTGTGGACTGAGTTGATCGTCCGAATCAAGGGCGAGGCATGGAAGCTGACGGAGAAAACTCTCCAAGAATTCCGTGCTCGGAACTACCCGGGCCTGTTGGAATTGTAAATTTGAAGCCCCGAGCGAAGTGATCGCCTTAGGTGGGAGGAGAGAAAATGACCCCATGTTGGGGGCGAATTATTCCCGAGACCGGAGCTGGTTTCGGCGCCGGCTGTCGCGGCAGGCCATTACAGCCTTGCCGCCCTCGCTACCTTTGTTCCCCCCGAACGCCCCTGCGGCGAGCAGTGCGGGGGCGCGGGGGCGCAAAGCCCCCGAATTGAATCAGTTTCTGTCATCGCTTCAAGGTCGCATTGGTTCCCTTCACGGCAACGACAACATTCATGACGTCTTTCCCTAACGATTTCGCGTGAGGAGTCGCTTGTTCAAAAGAACCGGCGGCCTGCCATCGTGTTAAGGAAAAACAAAAAGAGCCGCGGGGATTTCTCCCCGCGCCTGCTTGTGCCCCTCTCGCTCCCGCCCCACTCAGGGAAGGAATACCATTGTCGAGAGAATATATGTTATCAGGCCCTATCCTCGTTGATCGTAAAACCTGGCGAAAGCCGGGTTTCATCAATACTCTACGGAAGCTCGCTGCCGCGCTCCCATTCCTGATGAATGCGATGCTCGCTCCCGGAGGTTACCCATGGACGATTGTCCGTGTTGCTCGGCGTGGGGCCTACATGACGGCATTGGAGGAAGCATCCTCCAAGGGCAATATCGTCGATTTTGCGCGCTTCCTTGCCGAGGAAATGCAGGTGGACTGGGAAACTCCAAAAAGTTGAACTGACCCTCTCCGTAAGAGGCGATTTAGGCGGCCGACGGGCTTTACTCTTTCCGAGGCGGAGGAAAAAATGCCCACCTTGATTTCTGTCGCCCAATTGTCGCCCAATTGTCGCCCAATTGTCGCCCAATTGTCGCCCAATTTCCGACCGTTATAGATTTGTGCGATAGTGTGCGAATCTGTGCGGCCCAAAAACACAAAAAGCTCGCAGAAGCTTTATTTAAGCGGCTCTGCGAGCTTTAAAGAGTGGTGGCTGGAGAGGGAATCGAACCCCCGACACGAGGATTTTCAGTCCTCTGCTCTGCCAACTGAGCTATCCAGCCGCTAAAGGGAAAATGAGAATAACGACGCTCCCGATGAATGCAAGCGCCCAAAAAAAATTCTCCTACCTGCCAAACGCACGAGTTCCCGCCGATGCGCCCGCGCCAGCCGCCAAAAATCCGCAGGCCTCGTAAAGCGTCAGCGGACCACTGCTCCGGATCATCCAGCCGTCATCCTCCGCCTTCTGTGTGTAGACGATCGGCCCCAGATGTTTGCTGATGGTATCTGTCTCGGGCAGCTTCTCGATATCCACAGCCTGCGCGACCCCCGGCATCATCGCCGCTCCGAAAATTACCACCGGCCGCATCGCATTATAAACCCGCTCAAAAACCGCCCGCGTGTCAATATAGCCGAAAACAGCGGCATCCTCATTCCACGCCGTCAGCGCAGGCGCAAACGCGCTTGTCCCAGCCAGCGTGGTGCTCGACGCGCCCTGCGTAAGCACCCGTTCCAGCGCAGGTGTCGTGAGCGACAGAAAAAGATGCTCATCAGCCACGGCAATCGCTGGATCGATCAATTGCACCTTCAACGAAGGCAGCCCGAATACCCGTGCGCCGCGAATTTCACTCGTCGTCGCGCCCGGCGCAAACGTCGTCAAAGTCCGCTCCACCAACTCCTCAACACGAGCCGCATCCTTCGTCCGCTCGCTCAAAAGCGCCGTCGGGATCATTGCCCCGACCGGCCAGTCCACGATCAACGCCCCGTCATTCCCAAAAATCTCCGGCAGCGCCCTCAGGTCAATTTTGGCCGCATCCAGCATCCCACGCACGACATCGGGCAGACTCTGCAAATAATCCTCGCTCGCAAAAGGGCTCCAATCCTGCAGCCACTCAAAATAAAGGATCGTATCCGACGAGGTAAATCGCATCGCCGACCGATCGATCCCCGTCGCCGCAGGCCTCGACTTCGTCTTCACGAAAATGGTTTCCTTCTGGTCCAGCCCCTCCATTCGCAATACCCCACCCACTCCCTCG
>Ga0351861_1190_pt1 | contig 9385 bp, 8 predicted proteins | sample BONcelHFGM3001F9_FD_206795 | JGI IMG/M metagenome (GOLD analysis project Ga0351861, IMG submission 206795) | Enriched cells from coal bed in the Powder River Basin, Montana, United States - BONCAT cells FGM rep2 HSBNCT.FGM.300.1.F9 ...
CCGGCTTTAAAACCCTTCTTCTGGAAAGAGGGGATTTTATAAAAGGAGACGATAAAGACTGGGATCCGAAAGAAATTCTTGTAGATAAAAGATATAAAGGTTCGAGTCCTCTCCTGGTAAAACAGTATAAAGACAGAGATTTTAAAGAACTTTACCATAATGAAGTAGTTGGAGGAGCGTCAGTATTTTACGGCGGAGCAGTCATGAGAATGAGAGAAAAAGATTTTCATTCATGGCCTGTGAAATATTCCGATTTCGAACCATATTATACAAAAGCAGAAGAACTGCTTGAAGTATACGGAGAAGACGGTAAAGATCCCTGTGAACCGGCGAGATCCGCACCATATCCTTTCAAACAGATAGAACTGTCACCTCCTTCACTGAGAATCTATAATGCTGCAGAGAAACTGGGATATAAACCTTTTAAATTACCAATGACGATTAATTTTTCGAATAAAGAAAGACCTCTCTGTATCAAATGTAATACATGTGACGGATTCCCCTGTAAGATCGGTGCAAAAAACGATGCATCGGAAACACTCATAAAAAAAGCAAAACAATTTAACCTGGAACTGAGAACAGGGGTTATAGTAAAGAAAGTTATAGAAGATTCCGGTGAAATTAAAGAAATCGAGTGTATAGATAAAAAATCGAATAAAACCTTCACACTCACAGCAAAGATATTCATTTTAAGTGCAGGAACTATAGACAGCGGAGCAATAATATTACGGTCAGATCTCAAGAAATATGAAAATCATTCCCTTGCAGGAAAATATTTAATGAGACACTGTAATGCCGTGGTAAGTTATGTATTTCCCTTTAAAACAAATCCTCAACAGGTCTTTCACAAACAGCTCTGTATTACAGATTTTTATGAAGATTTCAGAGATAAACTGAACTGTGCGACAGGTATTATACAGGATATTTATACACCGCCTTCTGTAGTGCTCAGACATTTTGCACCATCTGGGCTAAAAACCGCAGCAGCCACTATGGCAGGTTACATACAAAACCTTCTCTGTATAGCAGAAGATGAGCCTGACGAAAGAAATAAGATTACTCTTTCGGAAAAATCAGATATGTACGGCATCCCTCTGATAAAGATAGAACATCATTACAATAAATCAGACTGTTTGAGAAGGGATTACCTGGTAGATAAGGCGAAAAAGATATTGAGTAAATCAGGAGGACTGATCCCAAATGTCATGCATATAGACAGTTTTTCCCATGCAGTAGGAACCCTTCGTTTCGGAGATAGTCAGAAAACAGGTGTACTGGATAAAAACTGCAGATTCCATGGTATCAGAAATTTATATGTTCTGGACGGAAGTTTTATGCCCACTTCTGCAGGAGTAAATCCAAGCCTGACCATTGCTGCCAATTCTTTAAGGGTGGCAGATTTTATAATGAGAGGCGGGAAACAGTGAGCAGTGAGTAGTGAATAGTGAGTAGGGGCGAACCTCGTGTTCGCCCGGTGAGTGATGATCACGCATCACGCATCACGCATCACGCATCACGCATCACTCATTACGATTATATGAAAAACATCTGTATTACAGGCTGTGGAAACATAGCCAGAAATCATGTCAGGAAACTGTCCGGTTCGGTTAATTTTTATTTTCAAAGTAAATACATAGAAAATGCAGAAAATTTTAACAAAAATTACGGAGGGAGCGGAGTTTTCCACAGTTTCGATGAAGTTCTTAACGATTCTAACATAGATGGTGTAATAATCTGTTCTCCTCCGGAATTTCATAAGGATCAGATAATCAAATCCCTGAAGGCAGGTAAAGCTGTTCTTGTAGAAAAGCCCATGTGTATTTCAGAAGAAGAAATTTCAGAGATAGAAGAAGTTTTCGAGAAATCAGAAAAACCTTTTCTTATGGTAGCAGAAAATTACTATTACAAACCATCACTGAAAAAAATAAAAGAATTACTACCATATATCGGTAATATAAAATCCCTTTCAATAAAAAAAGCTTTTACCCAGAAATCTGCAGACTGGCGCAATAAATACGGTTCTCTTCTGGAAGGAGGCATTCATTTCGTATCACTCCTGTCAGATATAGTAGATGATATGCCTGTAGAAGTGAAAAGTGTCTTTCCTGGATATAAAGAAGGTGAGTGTGAGCGTTCATCCATCCTGGATCTTATCTATAAAAATAATGTTACGGCAAAACTCATCTATTCATGGAACACAAAAAGCCTTCCAATGGGGGTTTTTCAAACGTCTTACATTTACGGAGATAAAGGCAGTATTACATTTGAAAGTAACGGTCTTTATGTTTATATAAAATCAGAAGGACACACAAATCTTTATATTCCCGATCCCTTCGATTTGACAGGAAATAAAGGTCTGGCAGCAGATTTTATTTCCACACTTAATGAAAAAAGAAAGGAACATAGAAAACCCTATTCTGATTTTTACAGAGCAAAAAGGGATCTTTCTATTATTTTTAAAGCTTATAAAAATGCAGGACTGTCACCTGTGCAAAAGAGTTAATAGTAAGTTGAGAGTTGAGAGTTGAGAGTTTAAAGTTGAAAATTAACCAACTATAAACTATAAACCCTAAACCATAAACTCTCTTCACTCTTCACTTTTCACTCTTCACTTTTCACTCTTCACTCTTCACTCTTCACTCTTCACTACTCATTTTTCACTTCAAAGCTTCCGTCATAAAAGATGATTTGATATTTTCCTGTGCCTGTGCTAATATAACAGGAAACGGGTAAGGAGAAGCTACTCGCCTGTAACTATAAAAAGGAGAGATACAGCCTTGGCAATAAAAACTGACTGGAATAAAATATTTGAAGAAATAAGATATAATTTTTCTGCTGAGATCAAAACAGGATCAGGTGGATGGCCCAGGTTCTGCGGTAAACATAAACAGAAAGATCTCACTGTTATGCCTTCATCTGGTGCCATTAACTTTCATATATCCCTGAAGGCAGATTTCGAACTGGCCCTTACAAACGAAAATATCTTAACCGTAGTCCTGAAAGGATTTATGCAGGATATTCAGATAGGAACAGAAGATTTTGACAGCAGATATCTTATAAAAGGAGGGCCTGAAGAAAAGGTCATAGATTTCCTTTCCTATGACAGGGTGAGAGGTGCCATAAGATGTTTTGAACCTATCGGCTTATTTCATCTATGCCGCTCAGATCTTGATATAACAAGAAATATGGAAAGGAATGAAATATTTACGATAGATAAAATGGATTTCCTTCTTGAAAGATTACTCTTTCTGGCAGATGCAGTAGAAGATCCTGATATAATAGAAGAAGATGATGAAGATGAAGCTTAAGGTCTTGATAAGAGGCGGAGGTGATCTCGCCACAGGTGTTGCCTGCAGACTGTTTAAATCGGGAATGAATGTTTTAATTACAGAACTTGCAAAACCTCTTGTTATAAGAAGGACTGTAGCCTTTGCATCTGCTGTGTACGATGGAGAAATCATAATAGAAGGTGTAAAAGGAATATTATATAAAAGCCTTCCTGAAGATTTTACCGATTTCATACCTGTTCTTATAGATCCTGAATGTAAGACCCTTAAAGAATTCAATCCCCATGTGATGGTAGATGTTACAATGAGGAAATATAACATGGGAACAAAAATTGACATGGCTCCTCTCGTCATAGCCCTTGGCCCAGGATTTACTGCAGGAGTGGATGTTCACAGGGTAATAGAAACACAGAGAGGACATTTTCTGGGATGTATCATATATAAAGGTTCTGCAGAAGCAGATACGGGAATTCCGGGAGAAATAGGAGGAGAGAGCCACAAAAGAATTGTAAGAGCACCTTCAGATGGCATATTTATTTCTAAAAAGAATATAGGAGAGAATGTTTCTGAAGGTGAAGTAATAGGGTATGTAGATAACATAGAGGTTTATGCAATACTATCAGGAATTTTAAGAGGAATTATAAAGAATGGCCTTTATGTTAAGAAAAACCTCAAAATAGGTGATATAGACCCCAGGGCAAAAAAAGAATATATTACCACAATTTCAGATAAAGCAAGAGCCCTGGGAGGAAGTGTTCTGCAGGCTATAATGGAGAAATATAATCGTAACGCGTAACGCGTGACCCGTAACAGGAGGAATTTTTCACCTTCTGACTGTTGAAGACAATATTTCTGCTTCGGTAAAATCCTGTATCTGTATAGAAATGTCTACTCAATACTCACTTTTCACTAACTGAATAATCTTTTCACTCCTTCTTTTTCCACCATCCGCTCAGAAAGAGAAGTATTACGAGAGTTCCTTTTAAAAATGCACTTACAGTTATGGCCCACCATATACCTTCCACTCCCATGTTACATTTAAAGGCAAGAAAATAGGCAAGAGGAATTCTGCCAATGGTAAGAGGAATATAAATTAATGTTGGAGGCAGAGTATTTCCAAGACCTGTAAAAACGCCCTGAAAGACTATTTCAAAACCGAGAAATACTTCACAGAGTCCTATGATCCTCATATATTTAACACCTTCGAAAAGAACTGTCTTATCATCTGTCATAAGAGTGATAAAAGGATGGGGATATATGATGAATATGAGCGACACAGGCACAAGCACACAGGTAACATAGAAGATATTGGCCCACGCAGATCCTATTGCTTTCTTCATATCTTTTATCCCTGTATACTGACCTGCCATGGTAGCAGCAGATACGGCAAAACCTGTACATATGAAATAGGCCACTCCTTCCACCCTGTGACATATATTCAGAGCACAGAGGGCAGGAATATTACCGGTCATAGTTATAAATTTCGTAAGGAAAGGAAAAACCATACAAAATATAAAATTTCCTGTTGCCACAGGAATGCCTACCTTCATAATCTCAAGAGAATCTTTTAAGGAAAAATCTTTCAGAGAAAAAACAGAAGGGAGAAAATCTTTTTTTACAAGAAGAATTATCCGAATTACTATTCCCAAAACCTGTGCTATTATGGTTGAAAGGGCGGCACCTCCCACTTCCATTCTGGGAATAAAACCATAGCCAAGGATTAACAGAGGTGCAAGTATTATGTTTAAAAATATTGTCACTCCGTTTGTCCAGAAGGTTGTCTTTGTGTCACCATGAGCATTGAAGATTGTCCCTGTTGTAATATAAAGAAAAGATATAATAAAATAAATATTCATAACGGAAAAATATTCTTCAGTTGCTTTAAGAATAAAACCGGTAAGACCCATATTCAGGAATATACTATGATAGAAAGGAGCAATAATAATTGTTATTAAAAATCCTACAATAACTGAGAGTATGAGGCCTTCAAAGGCAATCCTCTGGTATCCTTTCCTGTCTTTTGCACCTGCATATTGAGCCACATAGGAATTTACTCCCCCTGAGACAATATTCATAAGTGCATAGAGGGCCCATGTTATAAATGAAGCGGCACCTACTGCAGCAAAAACCTCACTGTTACGGAGCATTCCAAGCCAGAAGGCATCGATGAATTCAAAGATAATCTGGCATGTATAGGTGAGGATAGCCGGTATGGCGAGTTTTTTTATGGCTTTACCATATGGTAAGCCTGTTATGTTCTGACTGGACAATTTATTTCCTTATAGGTAATGTAAAGAAGAATCATTTATTTCAACTTCCATTTTTTCTCCTTTAATGTCTATCTGTCTTTCCCAGTAATAAAATATCTGTTTTTTAGACTCGTCAACCTGTAGAATATAACCACTTCCATTTGATTTTACGGATGTCTCTGTCGGGCTGAGCATTATATAGGTCTGATTTGGCAGGGTCTGACCGGGACATGGATAGTTACCTGTCTGATGGGGATACTGATGGTACTGGTAATTATAAGGATAGGTCTGACCGGGACCTGGATAGCTGCCTGGCTGATAGGGATACTGCTGGTAAGGGTAATTGTAAGGATAGGTCTGACCTAAATAAATTCCGGGACTCTTTGTATAGGTATTTTCATAACCCCAGTTAGTTGAAAGTTTTCTGTTGTCTCCTCCTGTAGAAAGTTCATATCTTTCACTCCTCACCATATATTGACCGGGAGGGAGAAACACTTTATATACTCTGTCTCCGTACATACCAAGCTCTTTAATACAGTTTCCATCCTGATTGTAAATAGAGATTTTTACAGGCTTATAAAGATCTATATCATTTGATTTTATACTGAAGTTGGACTCACATAGGTTTAACTTTATCGTCAGTTCCTTCTCATTTTTTTCTGCAGAAAGTAATCCCATAAGACTGCAGCAGCCTTTAAGCTGATAATATTTTTTTCCTTCTACAGTTTCATATGGTACGGTTTTAAAAATATCCTCTTTAAATCCGAATATAGAAATTTCACTGTAAGGAATAAAGGGTTCCTTATTCAGGAGAATATAAGTGACATCTCTCCCGTTTACTGTTACTTTCATAATGTCCTGCCCGATAGCAGGTAAAACCATTATAAAAATAATTAATAAAAATAATATTTTTTTCATAATCTAACCTCCTTACATCTATTTCCTGATATAATTATACCATAAAACAGACCAGGATTACAGGATTATGAAGAGAATTACAGGATGATATGAAAATCTTAATTTGTAATGGGAGGAACATTCTCATAGTTCAGAATTATAAAATGATAGCCGCCTGATATTAAGAAAAGGAGAAATGGTAAATGTTAAAACGTATTTTCCACATACTGTTAATTTCAATTTCCCTCTCTCTGCTGATTTCCTGTGATGCACAGACACCGTCACTGCCTGCTTTCAATCCCGGAGATTCTGCAACAGAAGAAGAATTACAGATAGACAGACTATTTCCAACTCAGTCTATAAAAAAATGGAACTATAAATTCAGAGAAGTAAAATATTCCTATTATTATGACATGGTAATATATGAATTTAACGGCACGGAAACATGGGAAGTTTTTCCGGCAGATCCTCCCTATGTGTCAATAAGACAATCAGGACAGGGTTATTTTGTCACGACCAGGGCAGTATATAAAAAGACTTCATCTACACTTATACTCAACAATTTAAAATACGAGTATGAATCTGATCCTCAGGGATTTAATGGTATGTTACTCTATCTCCCGGTACAGTTAGGTTTTACCTGGAAAGCTGATCTTCCTTTTCAGGGGCATGATTTCTATTTAACTATGAAAGATGGTGAAAATAAAATATCTACCATATCAGATATAGCCTATACTCCTGCCGGGACATTTAGCCACTGTGTAAGGACTGACTTTACGGCAGACAATATAAAGACCTTTCAGGATACAGGCAGTGCAAGTGTTTCCTGTGCAATAACAAACTGGTATACACCTGATATAGGTATTGTAAAGAATAAAAGTGTATTAAATATTACATCCACTCAGGATACATCTATAGATGAAAAGATTGATATAAATAGAGAACTACAGAGTTATGAAGGATATTAACAGGGAGAACAAGTTATGATACCATCTGATTTTCAATTCAGCCAGGCAAATCTTCAGGATTATGCAGACTGTCCCAGGAGATTTGAGCTACGTTATCTATTAAAACTCCCATGGCCATCGGTAGAAGCTGAACCGATAACAGAACATGAGAGAAACTTATATCTTGGAACTGCCTTTCATCGCATGGTTTACCAGCATATAATGAAGGTACCGGAAGAAGACCTTCAAAGAATGGCTGATGACAGAGATTTAAAATTATGGTGGCATAATTATCTTACATATAAACCTTATAATATATCAGGAGAAATTTATCCTGAAACAGTTCTATCATGCAATTCAGGAGGGTACTATATTATAGGGAAATATGATCTCATAGCTCTTTCAGGTGACAGAGCAGTTATTATTGACTGGAAAACATCAAGAAAAAAACCTGCCAGAAGCTTTCTTAAAGATCGTATACAGACAAGATTATATTCATATCTTTTTATTGAAGGAGGAAAACATTTCAATAATGGGAAACATTTTGAGCCGGAAAAAATAGAGATGATTTACTGGTTTCCTTCTTTTCCTGAAAGTCCCGAGGTTTTTCTTTATAATTCTACTGAATATAAAAAAGATAAAGAATATTTAATATCTCTTATAGATGAAATCAAAAATAAAACAGAATTCCCAATGACATGCGAAGAAAAACACTGTCTTTACTGTTCCTATCGTTCTTTATGTGATAGAGGCATAAAGGCAGGTTCTATTGATGAAATGGAAGATGAAACAGAGAGCAGTGAAATAGATATTAATCTGGATTTTGACCATATAGGGGAAATAGAATTTTAGACGTAACGCGTTACGCGTTACGTCTCACCTGTTACTGGCTCAGGTAACCTTTCCTGTACATAAGTTCTGCATTCAACAGAGCCGCTCCTGCAGCACCTCTCAGGGTATTATGACTTAAAACTACCATTTTAACATCCAGAAGGGAACATGGCCTTATTCTTCCCACTACTGTAGTCATGCCTTTACCTTCCATAAGATCTACCCTGGGCTGTGGTCTATCCGCTTCGGTCCTTACTATTATAGCTTTATCCGGCGCCATAGGAAGTTTCAATAGCTGCGGTTCTCCTCTGAATTCCTGCAAAACTTCTGTTATTTCTTCTACAGAAGCTTTCTTCTTGAGCTTTACAGAGATACAGCACATATGACCGTCAATGACGGGAACCCTGTTACAGTGAGCACTTATTTTTATGGGGGCATTTATTATTTCATCACCTTTATAAGTGCCCAGTATCTTCAGAGGTTCAGTTTCAGCCTTTTCTTCTTCTCCTCCTATATGGGGAACAACATTTCCCAGTATATCCATAGAAGGAACTCCTGGATAACCTGCTCCGCTTATAGCCTGCATTGACACGAGATGAACCAGTTCTACTCCGAATTTATCTGTAAGTGCTTTTAAGACTATTGTTACTCCCATTATAGTGCAGTTGGAGTTAGTTACTATAAATCCCCCTGATTTTTTATATGACTCCTGGTGTTTTACCAGTTCGAGATGATCGGGATTTACCTCGGCACTCAGGAGGGGAACATGTTTATCCCACCTGTGATTTTTTGAATTGCTGATTACTACATATCCTTTATTTGCAAAATCTGTTTCAATTTCTCCTGCAACGGAGCTATCAAGTCCTGAAAAAAGGATTTTACAGTCCAGATCAGGTTTACATGCTTTTACTGTCAGTTTTTTTGCTATTTCAGGAATATGAGAACTTATTTTCCATCTTCCCGACAGGGCTTCTTCATATAATTTACCGGAGCTTTTCTCAGAGGCACAGAGTTCTGTCAGTTCAAAATGAAGATGTCCGTCAAGTAACTGAATAAATCTCTGTCCTACAGTTCCTGTTGCTCCTAAAATTCCTGCTTTTACTTTTCTAAATACGAGTCCTGTTTTCATAAAAAATCTCTCCTATTCTTCCGATGCAGCTTTAATCCTGCTGAG
>Ga0351861_1192_pt1 | contig 9345 bp, 2 predicted proteins | sample BONcelHFGM3001F9_FD_206795 | JGI IMG/M metagenome (GOLD analysis project Ga0351861, IMG submission 206795) | Enriched cells from coal bed in the Powder River Basin, Montana, United States - BONCAT cells FGM rep2 HSBNCT.FGM.300.1.F9 ...
GGCCCATATCAAGGGCTTTTTCGATAGTAATGGAGACGGGGTTGGGGATTTTCGGGGGATGATCCATCGGTTGGATTACCTGCGGAATCTTGGGGTTACGGCGATCTGGCTGCTGCCGTTTTATCCGTCGCCGCTGCGGGATGATGGATATGACATTGCGGATTATTATGCGGTGAATCCTGCGTACGGCACGCTGAAGGACTTCAAGGATCTGCTGAAGGCTGCGCATGATCGCGGGCTGCGCGTCATCACGGAACTCGTGCTGAATCACACGTCGGATCAGAATGTATGGTTTCAGGAATCGCGGCGGGCGAATCCGGGGTCGGCGGCGCGAGAGTTGTATGTCTGGAGCGACACTCCGGATAAATACGGCGATGCGCGCATTATTTTTAAAGACTTCGAGACGTCGAATTGGTCGTGGGATCCGGTCGCGAAGGCGTATTACTGGCATCGCTTTTATTCGCATCAGCCGGATTTAAATTTCGAGAACTTGAGGGTGCATCAAATGCTCTTCAAGGTGATCGATTTCTGGCTGGGGATGGGAGTGGATGGGTTGCGGCTTGATGCGGTGCCGTATCTTTACGAGGCGGAGGGGACCAATTGCGAAAATCTGCCGGCGACGCACGAGTTTTTGCGCAAGCTGCGGGCGCATATTGATGCACATTTTCAGGACCGGATGCTGCTGGCGGAGGCGAATCAGTGGCCGGAGGATGCGGTGGCGTATTTTGGCGGCGGCGACAAGTGCCAGATGTGTTTTCACTTTCCGGTGATGCCGCGAATGTTCATGGGCCTGCAAATGGAGGACCGCTTTCCGATTATGGACATCCTCGACCAGACGCCGTCCATTCCTGACAATTGCCAGTGGGCGATGTTTCTAAGGAATCACGACGAGCTTACGCTTGAGATGGTGACCGATGAGGAGCGTGATTACATGTACCGGGTCTATGCGCAGGATCCGCGGTCGCGAATTAATCTCGGTATTCGCCGCAGGCTGGCTCCATTGCTTGTGAATAATCGTCGCAAGATCGAGTTGATTAATATCCTGCTTTTTTCGCTGCCCGGCACGCCGATCATCTACTACGGCGACGAGATCGGGATGGGGGATAATATTTTTCTCGGCGACCGCAATGGCGTGCGCACTCCGATGCAATGGAGTTCCGACCGCAATGCGGGTTTTTCGCTCGCAAATCCGCAGCAGCTCTATCTGCCGATCACCATCGATCCGGAATATCACTACGAGGCGGTCAATGTAGAGAATCAGGAAAAGAATGTCTCCTCGTTGCTATGGTGGATGCGGCGCGTGATCGCGATGCGGAAAAAGTACAAGGCGTTCGGTCGCGGGACGATCGAGTTTTTGTATCCAGACAACGCAAAGGTGCTGGTTTTTCTGCGGTGCCATGAAGAGGAGGTGATTCTGGTGGTGGTGAACCTGTCGAGGTTTGCGCAAGTCGTGGAGGTGGATCTGGCGGCCCTGGCTGGTCACATCCCAACGGAGGTTTTCAGCCAGAACAAATTTCCGATTATCAAGGACACGCCCTATTTGCTCACACTCGGGCCGCATGCGCATTTCTGGCTGTTGCTCGAAAAGGAGCGGGAAATGATCGAGATGCTGGATGAGCGATCGGCGCCCGCATTTTCCGGTCGATTGGATTGGCGGACGCTGCTCTCCGAGGAGCGTCTTCGTTTGCTGGAGCATGACTTGCTGCCACGTTACCTGCGGAACTGCCGGTGGTTTGGCGGCAAGGCGCGGGCGGTTCGGGATTTTAAACTAAGGGATGCGATCCCTGTCGAGGACGCTGGCTACAAGGCGCGGATTTTTCTGATCGATGTGAATTATATTGAAGGAACTCCGGAGACCTATGTGCTGCCGGTTCAGTTCGCAGAGGGCGATCACGCGCATGCCATCCGGCAGGAATTTCCGCATGCGGTCATTGCGCAATTTGAGGCCGGAACGGATCTTAATATTTTATTCGATGCCATTTTTGAACCGCAGTTTCGTGCGATGCTGCTTAAGTTAATGGTCGGACGGCGGCCGTTCAGAAGCCCTGTGGGCGAGCTTGTGGGAGATGCTGTCCGGCAGCTCCGGCAGCGTGTGATGCGAGGAGATTCACTGACGTCCAATGTGCTGCGGGCCGAGCAAAGCAATACCTCTGTCGTCTATGGAGGGGAGTTATTTTTAAAGCTCTACCGCCGGCTCGAAGAAGGGGTGAATCCCGATGTCGAACTCACACGGTTTCTCACCGAGAAGGCGGGCTTTCAAAGCGTGCCGCCTTATTATGGTGTGATCGAATATCAACGTGCAAAGTCCGAGCCGCACGTGATCTGCATGATGCAGGCGCTTGTGCATAATCAAGGAGATGCCTGGACGCTTACCCTCGATGTGCTCGGGCGGTATTTCGAAAGAGTGCTGGCCGATCCGCGGAATCCGCCTGCCGGGAAATGGCCTTCCATCGCGGACATCGAGACTCCGTCCGAGATGCTGCCGCAGGTCGGTCATTTGATCGGTGCCATGTATATCGAGCGGGTGCGGCAGCTTGGGCAGCGAACCGCAGAGATGCATCTGGCTCTAGCCTCAGAAAAACGGGATCCTGCGTTTGCGCCCGAACCCTTCAGTGCGCTTTATCAACGGTCGGTGTATCAATCCATGCGGAATCTCCTCCGGAGAACCTTTCAGCGACTTGCCGCTCAAGTTGGCGCAATGCCCGTCCATTTGCAGGCCGGGGCGCGAGAAATCCTTGCACGCGAAAAGGAAATTCTGGATCGCATGGGGCGCGTGATGGGGCGCAAGATGGAGGTCGAAAAAATCCGCATCCATGGCGACTACCATCTGGGGCAGGTGCTCAGCACGGGGAAGGATTTTGTCATCATCGATTTTGAAGGAGAGCCCTCCCGTGCCCTCGGCGAACGGAAGCTCAAGCGGTCCGCCATGCAGGATGTTGCAGGGATGCTGCGTTCGCTGCACTACGCCGCTCACACCGCTCTGTCGCAGCAAATAGAGGTGCGGGAAGCCGATATATCGATGCTCTCGCCCTGGGCTGACGCATGGTATAATGGGGCTGGCCGCACTTTCCTCTCCGCCTATCTGGAGACCGCGAGGACGGCAGCATTCGTTCCACAAAACCCGCAGGACTTGAAGGTCCTGCTGGAAGCCTTCCTGCTCGATAAAGCGGTTTACGAAATTGGCTACGAGGGAAATAACCGCCCGGACTGGATGGGGATTCCGCTGAGAGGGTTGCGGCAGATTCTCGATGGGTGAAATTGATGTGTTTGAAAAAACAGCTTGCTTCTGCGGTCGGTGCGGCTACCTTGAACTTCCTTAATCGCGGGATGGAGCAGTCCGGTAGCTCGTCAGGCTCATAACCTGAAGGTCGTAGGTTCAAATCCTACTCCCGCAACCAATTTTACCCAAACCCCGAAAGGTCCGCTCCCGCCCGAGCGGGCCTTTCACTTGTACCGCTCCTTCTTTGAACTGGTGTGCGCATGTGGATGCGGAGGACGGATCTCGTGGACGCGGGTGGATTCACGTGAGAAGCCGTGGTCCATATCCAGAGGAATGGCCCGATGCCGTGCGCGGCAATTGCCTCGCAACTCAGACTTCAAACAGGACGAAAAGAACAAAAAGGCCTGAAATCAACAGGCGAACTCCAAGGTTCTACATGGCGTCGAACGTCGCTGCAGTACGGGCGTCCATATTATCACTGCGGATTTGGCGGCGCGTGGCGGCGTCCTCGGCGCGGGAGTTCATTCGATTCTGACGATTTTGCAGAGCGTCCGTCCGGAGCTGGCTTGCGGATGTGCTGGAACAAGCAGTCAGTCCTGCGAGGGTGACGAAGAATCCCAAGCTGAGGATCAAAAGGGCAAGGGGGCGTGGCATAATGAACATAGTCTTCTATCGCGCCAGGGGAGGGAGATTGGAAAGGCGAATTTCGTAAGCGTTTGTTTTTGAGTAAGAAAAAGGGAAGGTCGTCGAAGGTTGGAGGAGATGAGGTTTTCAAGGAAATTTCTCGAAGCAGAGGGTTTTTCCATTCGGCAAGGTATTCATCATCCCCTGCCAACGTCCTATTTCTTTAGGGTGGCCTGAGACCGGAAAAGATGGCATTTCAGGGAGAGTGCAGGGAGAGAGCCTTTTTTCGTCGCGGTGTCAGGGGCATGAGCGCCGGAAATTCCCAGCATTCCAATGAAATCCCAAAATCTCATCAAGGCCGCCCGCAAGTTCTGTGAACCCTACCGCGTTACCGACGGGAGGAAGTTTCGCCTGAAGGATGTGGATCCCGACGATACGCAGGATCTCAAGTCCGAAGACAAGCCACGGGCAAAGAAAGCGTTGCGCAATGGTGTGGAGGCGCTTGCGGAATTACAGGGCAAACTTTATGCACAGGATCGCTGGTCGTTGCTGCTGGTTTTCCAGGCGATGGATGCGGCGGGGAAGGACGGTACGATCAAACATGTCATGTCGGGCGTGAATCCGCAGGGTTGCCAGGTATCGTCTTTCAAGGCACCGACCAGCGAAGATCTGGATCATGATTATCTATGGCGCTGCCAGAAATGCCTGCCCGAGCGCGGCCGCATCGGCATCTTCAATCGCAGCTATTATGAAGAGACGTTGGTGGTGCGGGTGCATCCAGAGTTTCTTGCAGGACAGAAGCTGCCGGAAACCTGTGTGACGAAACACATCTGGAATGAGCGGTTTAAGGACATACGGGCTTTTGAACGCTACCTCACCCGCAATGGCACCATCGTGCGGAAATTTTTCCTCCATGTTTCGAAGGAGGAACAGAAGAGGCGTTTTCTTGAGCGCATTGAGCTGCCGGAGAAGAATTGGAAATTTTCTTCGAATGACGCAAAGGAGCGCGGTTTTTGGGACGACTACATGGCCGCTTACGAGGAGACGATTCGCGAGACGGCGACGGAGGATTCGCCGTGGTATGTGGTTCCGGCCAATAATAAATGGTTTACGCGCGTGGTGGTGGCGGCCGCCGTCATTGATGCGCTGGCATCGCTCGATCTGCACTACCCGAAAGTCAGCGATGCGAAGCTCAAGGAACTTGCTGCCGCGAAGAAAATGCTGATCGAAGGCAACTGAATGTCGCGGGAGGTCATGCCTGCCTTGCGGTGGTTGTGGAATTACGAAGAACCAGGCGTGTGGGCAGGGAGACGTGCGAGATGGCACCCTTGGTCCGGCCTTCGATCCGGTTGAGAAGGGTTTCCGAGGCCATGCGCGCCATGCCATCCAAGGGCTGTGAGATGGTTGTAAGGGGGCAGGGGAGGAGGGATGCGATGGGGATGTCATCGTAACCGATGATGGAGATGTCTTCCGGTACGGAAAGTCCGGCATCCAGAAGTCCGCGCATGGTGCAAATAGCGGTAAGATCGTTTGTGCAGAACAGTGCAGTGGCCCGTTCCGAGGGAGGGATGAGTTTTGCCCAAGTGCGCGTGCTGACACGGATGTCTTCCAGGGCCGGTGTGCAGCGGATCCAGGAAGTTTCGAGAAACCGAAGATGGGTTTTCGCGCTCAACTCACGGAACATCTGCAACCGGCTGATCGGGTCGCTGCCTCTGGCAAGCGCTTCCACAAATCCTGCGCGAGTATGGCCCAAGCTCACGAGATGGGCGATGATCTCCTGATAGCTTTCCCGAAAATCAGATTCGATGGTATCGATCTTCTCTCCTGGTATGGAGGGTCCAAAAAGGACGACCGGCGTCCGTGGGGCGAGTTTTTCCAGGCGGGCATGATGTGTCAACGGGTCATCAAGCACGCATATGACTCCATCGGTGTGCCGCCCGCCAAGGTCGCTGAGAATGCGCTCCTCCTTTTTGGGATCATTTTCCGTTTCCTCGACGAGAAGCTCGAAGCCGTGGATGTCCAGTGCGCGCTGGATGGCCCTGGCCAGCGTTGCGTAAAAGGGATTGGTTAGATCGGGAATCACCAGGGTGATATGCATGAAGCGGCTGATCCTTAGCCCGCGAGCCATTCGGTTGGGCGTGTAGGAAAGCTGCCTCGCCGCTTCAAAAACACGATCTCGGGTTTCCTTGGAAGCCCAGGAATCCGAGCGCTGGTTTAGAATTCCAGAGACCGTGCTTACGGCCACATTGGCTGCCGAGGCGACATCTCGCAATGTTGCACGGGGATTCATTCTTCGAAGCCTCTCATGGGAGGCTTCATCTAATGGGGTGCAAGGAGTTGCGGAAAGTCAAATCTCGATAAGAGATCGTTTCCTAAATGGGAAGGATATGCTTTTCTCGAGGTTTATGGAAATACACGACCTTCGCGTCAATTTTTTCACCACCCCGCTCGGTTTGGAAGAGCGAAAGCCGGATTTTAGCTGGGAGCTGGCAGAGCCATCGGATGGACGTGCTCGGCAGGCAGCTTACCGGGTGACGGTTTCCTCGTCGGAAGCGAAAGCGGCCGCCGGGCAGGGGGATCTCTGGGATAGTGGGCGGGTGGAGTCGAGCCGGACGACGTTTGTTCGCTACGAAGGGCAGGAGCTGGAAAGCCGGATGCGATGCTTTTGGAAGGTTGCGATATGGGATGAATCGGGCGGCGTCCTCGAAAGTACGGTGGCGTCGTGGACGATGGGATTGCTTGAAGAAAGCGACTGGGGCGCATTCTGGATTGGCATGGATACCGTGCCGGAATTCCCCGCGGACCCGCTTCCAGGTGCCCGGTGGATTTGGGATGATGTTTCGGGGCCGGGGGAGGTGGAGTTTGAAAAGACGTTCCTCCTGGCGGAATCCGGAAGCGGCTTTTTGTGGGGTTTGGCGGATGATGAGGCCGAGGTCGAGGTAAACGGCGTGGCGGTCGGTCACCTCCCGCGTGCGCAGGGAGGTGTTAATCTTTTCCCGCTTCCGCAGCCGATGGCGGTAGCCGGACTGCGCGTTGGAGAAAATACGGTGCGCATCCGTGCGAAAAAGCGCCACGATCGCGATCCGCATGCGGGGGTGATTTTGCGAATTTCCGCAGGAATGCCGGGGGGCGTGGAACTCGTGACGGACGCGACATGGGTGAGCCGCCGAGGCGGGCGGGCGTCGCAGCCGCGCGAGTTGGGAAGTTTCGGAGTGCCGCCGTGGCATCTCCAGAGCGTTAGTGAGTATCCGAATCTTCGCGCCCGTTATGTGCGGCGGGAGTTTGCGGTGGAGAGGGAGGTTGAGAGGGCCATGCTTTATTTCTCGGGACTGGGACTCTCGGAGGCATGGATCAATGGGAGGCGTGTTGGCAATGAGGTGCTTTCTCCGCATGCGAGCGATTACCATAAGCGGGTCTTTTACCGGGCATTCGATGTCACGGACTGCATTGAGGACGGTGCGAATGCGATCGGCTGCATCCTTGGCAATGGCCGGTTCTTTGCTCCCCGCGTCCGCGTGCCCTTTCCGATGGAGAGCTACGGATGCCCGAAGCTGCTGCTGCAATTGGAGCTGGAGTATGTGGATGGAAGGCGTGAGCAGATCGTCTCCGGAAGCGATTGGAAAATCACCATGGACGGGGCGATTGGATGGAATAACGAGTTTGACGGCGAAGACTATGACGCTCGCAAGGATGACCCCATGTGGTGCATGGCGGGATATGATGATGGCGGTTGGAGCGTGCCGCAATTGGTTGCCGCGCCGATGGGGAGGCTGGTGGCGCAGGGCAGTGATCCCATTCGCATTACGGAGCTGATCCCTGCAAAGAAAAAATGGGAAACAAAATACGGCAGCCAGATCTGGGATTTTGGAGTGAATCTTGTGGGCTGGTGCCGGGGAAACATCCGTGGCAAGGCTGGAAACAAGGTAACACTTCGACATGCGGAAACACTCGAGACCCGCGATCTCCTGGCCACCGAAAATTTGCGTTCCGCCCACTGTGCCGACACGGTGACCTTGTGCGAGGGGGAGACCCGGTTCGAGCCGAAGTTCACCTATCACGGATTTCGTTACGTCGAGGTTCTTGGCAATGTTGAGCAAGTCGATCTGGAGGCGTGTTTTGTGCATGACGATGTGGAGACGACCGGTGCCTTCGAGTGTTCGAATGAACTGGTCAACCAGATCGTCGCTGCGTCGGCGCGTGGGATTCGGGGCAACTACCGCAGCATGCCGACCGACTGCCCGCAGCGGGACGAACGCATGGGCTGGCTGGGTGATCGGGCCGGCGGTGCGCCGGGCGAGATGTTTTTATTCGATATTTCCAAACTTTACCGAAAGTGGATGGACGATATTCGCGACGCGCAGGGCGCAAACGGCTGTGTGCCCGATATTGCGCCCGCCTTCTGGCGCATGTATTCGGATAACGTAACCTGGCCCAGTTGTGTTGTCTTTATCCCGCACTGGCTGCATCGGCATTATGGGGATGTCCGCGTGGTGGAACGCAACTTCGATGCGATGGTGCGCTGGATCGGCAACATCGAAAGCTATCTCGATGGAGGCCTCCTCTCTCGGGACGTCTACGGCGACTGGTGTGTCCCGCCGGAATCCCGCCATCTCATCCATTCGGAGCGCGAAGATCGCAAGACATCGCCGGTGATCCTGGCCTCTACCTATCTTGCCAAAAACCTCGAACTCGCGGCGGGTCTTGCCCGTGTGCTGGGCCGGGTGGAGCTCGCTGAAAGCTGGCTGGCGCGGCGCAACGAGATCGCCAATGCGCTTAATACGCGGTTTTTCGACCCTTCCACGGGGGGCTACGACAATGGTTCGCAAACGGCCTGCTTGCTGCCACTCGCATTCGGACTCACTCCGGAGGACTGCCGGAGGAAGTCGTTCGATTTTCTCGTTTCCCGGATTACCGAATCCGGCCGTCCGTCGCTGGGTACTGGCCTGGTTGGCGGGCAGTGGCTGATGCGCACCCTTACGGCCTGGGGGCGTCCGGATATCGCCCGGGCATTGGCGGTTCGCGAGGAATATCCCGGTTGGGGATACATGATCCGCAGGGGAGCAACCACGATCTGGGAATTATGGAATGGAGACAGCGCGGATCCGCTGATGAATTCCGGAAATCACGTCATGCTGCTGGGCGATCTCATCACCTGGGTTTTCGAAGACGTTGCGGGAATCCAGCCCGCCCGTCCCGGATTTGAGAGCATCCGCCTGCGTCCGCACTTCCTGTTCAATGAGGTCGACTGCACCCACCGTTCGATCTGCGGGCCGATCGGCAGTCGTTGGACGATCACGGGTGGAAAGGTGGCGTGGGAGGTCACCTTGCCTCCGAATACGACAGGCGAAGTCGAGCTGCCTGCCTCCGTTGTCCCTTCGATCAAGGTCGATGGCTTCCGTCCGCAGCTTGAGGCTGCGGCAGCGTCTGTCAGCCCGTTTCAATGGGTGAAGACAATTCTTGGCCCCGGGACGCATTCGCTTGGTTTTGACTGCCCGTCCGAA
>Ga0351861_1207_pt1 | contig 8488 bp, 7 predicted proteins | sample BONcelHFGM3001F9_FD_206795 | JGI IMG/M metagenome (GOLD analysis project Ga0351861, IMG submission 206795) | Enriched cells from coal bed in the Powder River Basin, Montana, United States - BONCAT cells FGM rep2 HSBNCT.FGM.300.1.F9 ...
CAGGATTTTTCAAATATAACCATTGCTATAGCACTTTTCCTTTATCTTTTATCTTTTAGCAGAAGATTTCAGAAAAAACTTCTTTCTACCAGAAAATACACAGGCTTTATGCTTGGTGTTGCTCTTATAGAAACACTTAATATATCCCGTCTGTTGAGAGGTTTTTTTTGCAGAGCCAGGCCATATCATGTAATGGAAGGTAAAGAAATCTTTACTCACCTTCTTACCTTTGGCCCTTATAATTTCGATGAAGCTTTAAATCACGGTTCTTTCCCTTCAGGTCATACTTTTTCAGCTATGTTTTTACTTACTCTTGCTTTTATTTCTCTCAGAACAAAAAAAATCTTTTTTATTCTGCCTGTGTTTTTAATTACAATATTTTACGGTATAGCTATGGGAGCGGGCCGTGTTATGTTCGGTGCCCATTATCCCGGAGATGTTCTCTGGTCAATATTGTTCAGTATACCCATAACTGCATGGCTTTATTTTAAAGCTTTTCAGATTCCTGAACAGGAAAAGGGTCTCTTTAAAATAAATTATACCCCTTCAGAAGGAAGGAGTATAATAAACAAAATTATGGATTTAAAAAGATATTTCTGGGAATTATATTACAGTTTATTATTCATTTTCTTCTCTATATCAATCTTTACACTTCTTTCGGGAATTAAATATACCTTTCTGGATTTTAACTATTACTGGCTCTTTATAAGTCTCCTGGGAACAGGTTTGTCCCTTCTGTTCTACAGTAAACTTTCTCGTTTCAAACATGAAATTTCTGAATAAACAACTAAGAGGTTGTCGAAGAAATAACCCCATCATATTTAAAGTCTATATCGTGACGCGTTACGCGTCACGCGAGGATGATAACTGTTCTAACAATTTGCCAGAGTTATTTTCTTACAGTCTCTAAGGAAATGTATCAAGAAATTAATCAAGCATAAGATTCCTCAATATAAATGTTATATTATCAGTTCTTTCAGCAAGTCTTCTCAGATAATATGGATACCATTCAGTGCCATAAGGTACATAGATCCTCATATTATAACCTTCTCTGACCAGTATTTTCTGTAAATCTCTTCTTACTCCATATAACATCTGGAATTCGAACTGATCAGGCCTGATTTTTTTCTCTCTGGCGTACTTTTTAGTACCTATTATCATTTTTACATCATGTGTGGCCATAGCAGGATAATAACCTGTAGCAAGAACTTCCGGTGACATAACTAATTCCATGAGTTTCAGATAATGTTCTTCCACATCTTTTTTAGCCTTGAAGGCTATAGACGACGGTTCTTCATAGGCACCTTTACAGAGGCGGATAAAGCCTTTCTTTTCTATGAGTCCTTTAATATCCTCCTCACTTCTATGGAGATAACCCTGTATAACTATTCCCACATTTTCATATCTTTCCCTGAGAGAATAAAATACATCCAGAGTCGGCTGTGTATAGAGGGAACCTTCCATATCTATGCGGACAAAAGTTTCATATGTTCTTGCCTGTTTAATTATCCTCTCTACATTACTTATACAGAAATCTTTATCTATAGCAAGTCCCATCTGGGTAAGTTTTACAGATACATGGGCCCTCAAGTTTTCTCTTTTTATCGCATCAAGGAGCTGAAGATAGGAATTTGCTGCTTCTTCTGCTTCTGATTTTTCATTTACATGTTCTCCGAGATGATCCATTGTGACTGGCATACCCATATTATTTAATTCTTTAACCTTTGGTATTGCCGCTTCAAGTGTTTCTCCTGCAACAAATCTGGAAGCCATATCCTTTGAAATTTGAAAGTGAGTAACAAGTTTTCTTATAGGCTTGTTTTCAGATAAAAATATTAAAAAATTTCTCAACATATACGGGAATACTCCTTTCTTCATGGGAGAAGAAATATAAAAAATAATTTTATATAAAAAATCGCGATCCGTAACGCGTAATGAGTAACGCGTTACGGGTCAACAGGTTGTCATTACATATGTGACTGAAAGATTAATGAATTATCAGTCACAGAGTTATTTTACTTCTTCCTCATCATCTTTTTTTTTTGGAAGTGAATCCTTTATATCCTTTATGGCTATATATCCCCTGTCCTGCATATCTTTTATAGCTCTCATTATTCTGGACCTGGGATCTTCCACTCTTGCTGCAAGATCTTCCATTTGCCATAGTTCTTCCGCATCAAGCCATATACCGCCGCATTTATCGCATCTATCAATAATCAGATTACCTTCAGGTAAATATTTCATTTCCTGTAATATGCCCTGACATTTGGGGCAGGTATATTCTGTATATTTTGCCTGTGAGAGAACTTCCTGTAGTTTCGGTATATCATCTGCAAGCTCGGTAAAAGTAGCAGCTTCACCTTTATCCATCCATATACCTTTACAGGAATCACAGAGGTCAATATCTATCCCTTCAGGTGTATTAAAAGAATAGAGTGTATCTTCATTACACTTGGGACATTTAAATTTTTGTTTTTCAGTCATTTTTTATTGAGTAACTCAAAAAAATTATTTAGCAAATTTCAGCTAACATCAGACAACATTTCATTTTCTCAATTAATACTCTCTTTTGTAAGGCCGGACACAGGTCTTTGAGATATGAAAATAGAGTTACTCTACTCCTTTCTTAAATAAGTATTATTATATCCAAAAATATAGATTAATTCAATAAAAATCTTAAATTTACTTGACTTCCTTTCCTATTTTAAATCTTTTTTGAAGTCTTTCTATTCCTAACTGCAGTTCGCTTTTTAATAATTCCTGCCAGTAGACCCCTGTTACACCCATTTGATTGAATTTTTTATATCTTTCATTTAAAAGATTGTTAATGGAATGTCTCTTTAAAGCTTCAATATTTTTTAATAATTCAATCTTTATAAGCTGTGACGAAGTAAGTATATCAAAGTGTGCTCCCCCCTGTGCTTCAGGGATAATCTTATCTATAAGCTGCAGGTTATATAAATCAAAGGCTGTAAGTTTTAAAAATGGTGCCACATCTTTTGCCTTTTTTGCATCTCTATAGAGTATAGAAGCTGCTCCTTCAGGAGAAATAACGGAAAAGATTGCCCTTTCCTGCATGAAAACCCTGTCAGCCAATGACAGAGCAGAAGCTCCTCCGCTCCCTCCTTCACCTATAACAACACTCAATGTAGGAGTCATCAGGGTAGACATTATCCTGAAACAGTGGGCAAGAGACATGGCAATACCTCTTTTTTCAGACTCAAATCCCGGAAAGGCCCCGGGTGTATCCAGAAAAGTGACAAGAGGTATCTGAAATTTTTCTGCCATATGCATCATTCTCTGTGCTTTTCTGTATCCTTCAGGCATAGCCATTCCTTTGTGCCTGTATATTCTCTCTTCCTCATTTCTTCCCTTTTCCTGTGCTATTATTGCAACAGTCTGACCTTCTAAATCACCTACCCCGATAATTACTGCAGGGTCATCACCGAAATAACGGTCTCCTTTGAATTCCACAAAATTTGCAAATATTCTTTCAATATAATCAATAGATGTAGGTCTTTCAGGGTTTCTTGCCGCTTCTACTGCTTCCCATGGATCTATATGTTTGAGAGGCTGATTCTGAGGAGGTCTTAACCTGGGGAATTTTGCCTGTCCTTTTCTGGTAAGATGTTTTATTAAGTGGGAAATTCTGAGTTTCAGATTTTTTCTATCCACTATTTTATCTATCATACCATGTTCCATGAGGAATTCTGCAGTATGGGATTCAGGAGGCAGTTTTTCTCCTATTGTCTGTTCTATAACCCTTGGTCCTGCAAACCCTACCAGTGCTTTAGGCTCTGCAATAATTACATCTCCAAGGGAAGAAAAACTGGCAGCAATACCTCCTGTAGTAGGATTTGTCTGAACAGATATATAGGCAAGTCCTGCTTTATGGAAACGTGCCACAGCAGAAGCAGTTTTTGCCATCTGCATCAATGAAAGCATACCTTCCTGCATCCTGGCTCCACCGCTTGAAACTACACTGATAACAGGAAGTTTCTTTTTAATGGCCCGAAGAAATGCATTTGACACCTTTTCTCCTACTACTGACCCCATGGTTCCACCCATAAATTCAAAATCAAGAACACAGAAAACTGCTTCTGTTCCGTCAATTTTTCCTGTTCCTACAATAACTGCATCCCTCATACCGGTTTTCTGAGTTGCTTCTTTCAGTCTTTCCAGATAGGTTTTCTTGTCAACAAAGTGGAGAGGATCTACAGATGTTAAATTTTTATCCCATTCTTTAAAGGTACCGGGATCTACGATTAATTTTAATCTTTCATTGGCAGATATACGCATATGATAATTACATTCGGGGCAGACATGCAGATATTTTTCGAAAGATTTTTCACCCAGATCAAATTTACATTTAGGGCATATTGTTCCGGAAATTACTTCTTCTATGGCAGGAGTTACAGGGGGGATTGTTCCGGGAGGAGTGTTTTCTGTCGTCGGGTCAGAGCCTTCTTTCATAAAATTAATCCTCCATTCTCATTTTGCAGTTACTTTCATAACCTTCTATAAACTGCCATGACCGTGTGTTCACAACGAAGGATGAGAATCTGTCCCCGCATCACGCATTACGATTCTCATATAAATTCCTGTTGTGACCAGGTAGGTTATTTATGAACAGTTATGAAATAAACTGTAATAAATTCTTCTATGTCTATTTAATAGTAAAATACTTGAAAAGTCAATAAGTAACAGGGGAATTTATATGCATAGGAATTTTCATTTTTTATGGCGTAAAATAAAGCTTTAGATAAAAACTATGGAGAGACAGTTTATCCAAATAATTTATGAGTTTCGAAGAATTAAATATTTACCACTCCAAATTTTCTTTTTTACCTGTGATTTCATCTATTCTCTGCTGAACTATTGTATCTTTATTTTTTTTCCTGTTATTGAGGCTTTCTTTAAGACGGGCAAGTTCCTGTTCTAACTGCTTTATTCTTCTTGCTCTTTCTTTTTCTCTCAGATCAAAAAGTTCACTCAATACTGTTTTCAGCTTTTTCGTAATCTGTCCCTTCTCCTGATCATCAGAGGCTTTTCTGTATTGTTTTGAAAGTTTCATACTTTCATCTTCTAACTGTATTGCTCTTAACGAATCTTTATAGGCTTCGCTGTCTGCTTTTGCCAGAGCTTTAAGATCCATCATAATCCTATAATTTTCCAGAAGTCCATGGTTATATCTGCCAGGATCTGCTCCCTTTATTTCCATAAGTGATTGATAGGTAGAAGGCATATTTTTCTGAATAAAAGAAAGAACTTCCGATTTCTGTTTGTCACTTAATACAGGCGGAGGAAATGGAGGCCCTCCCGGAAGAGGAGCCTGTGCTATATCATAAGGAGAAGGCTCTTCTTCTCCGGCAAATATACCTGTCTGTGATAAACATAGAGAAACTGAGATTAATAAGATTATAGAAAAAATTTTTTTCATTGTAATACTCCTTTATTAAAGTTTAAAGTTTAAAGTTTAGAGTTTAGAGAGTTTATAAACCTTCAAGTATAAACTCTAAACTCATTAAAAAGTCTCACATTCTTTTTTTAAATTTTTCACTTCTGTTTCCATATCTGTCATTTTCTGGTCTATACAGGATACATCCCATGTACTGTTTTTTTTCTCAATTCCAAATGAGTAATGACTGTCAGAAAAAGAGGCAGTGTTGACTTCAATATTTTTTATATCTTTATCCAGTTTTTCTTCCTCATAGAGGGCCGTCATATTGCTCTTATTATTTATTGTGTTATTCTGAAAAGCAATATAATTTACTTTTAAAAGACAGGCACCTGTTATGATGAGTAATAAAATAGAGGCAAAAACCAGTCTTTTTTCATGACAGAATAGAAAATTCAGAATATTTTTTACATATTCTTTCAGAGGATTTTCACTGAAAACCCTGTATTTTATTGCATTTGCCCTCACTTTATCCAGAAGATAATCAGGTGCTTCTATTTGTTCCATCTGTTCAAAGAGGGATTTTGTTTCTTTTATTTCTTCAAAAAGATTTTTACATTCAGGACATGAAGAAAGATGTTCTTTATAAACTGACATTTCATCTTTATTTGATTCTTCATACAACATCAGTAGATAATGTTCTTCAAATTCTTTACATGTCATATCTATACCTCCAGTTCCTTGACAAGTTTTTCCTTTAATTTTTTTATGGCACAGTGCATTCTGCCAAGTGCAGTATTTAAAGGGCATTTCAGTAAATCTGCTATTTCTTTAAAGGACATTTTGCTTTCATGTCTTAAAAGAAATATTTCTTTCTGTTCCTCCGTAAGACTCTGAATGGAATTTTTCAGTATATGCTGTAATTCTCTGTTTTCTAAAATCTTTTCCGGCCCGTGACAGGCAGATTTTAATGTATCTTCCACTTTAATACTTCTGCCTTTCTGTTCAAAGATCTCCTCTTCTATGGAAGAGGTCTTTTTTCTTTTCACACTTCTCAGATGATCTATGGCAAGATTGTTTGCTATACGAAAGATCCAGCTTTTAAATTTATCCTTTGATTTATATTCAGGCAGTGATTTTATGACCCTTAAAAAAACCTCCTGAAATAGATCTTCTGCCAGGGTTCTGTCTGATACCATCCTTACAAGAAAGGAGAAAAGAGAATTTTTATAACGGGTCAGTAAATGCTCAAAGGCTTCATTACTTCCCGATTTTTTGTATATTTCTACTAATTCCTCATCTGATAGATGGTCCATCTCCTTCTCCTGTTTGTGCAGTTTCTGCCTTTATAATATAACGTATGATTAATGAAAATATTGTTCTTTTTTAGAAAAATATTTTTTTAGTGACGCGTAATACCAAATTGCCATCAAGTTTAGCATTATAAATCTCCTGAATTTGCCTGCCTGGCGCTCCTCCGAAAAAATCTAAACTGTAATGTTTATATCAGTTATAGCTTACATCATGCCACTTTGCATTATAGGCGAATTAAATACACTTGTGCTGCCGTGATATTTTTTCTCCAGAGCACCAGGCAGGCAAAGCACTATAATTGATAGCCACATGATATAACGCGTGACGCGTGACGGGAGGATTATATGGATTGTAAAGAAAGACTTAGATCCACCTGGCAGGGTTTCAGATATTACTCTGAATTCTGTTGAAGATCGACTCTGCATCCTTTTAAATCTTTAAAAATTCATATCTTCTTTATAACCATCAGGCCAGACGATCTTTAAATGGTTGTTATTCTGCTCTTCTATTTTGACCTGTTCCAGTTCATCGATTTTATTAAATCCGTTACCTTCCAGCAATTTCACTGTTTTATCTCTTGCTTCGTCTCTGCCGAATTCCTGTTCCCATCTGTTATACTGAATATGTAATTTCAACATTCCTCTATCGTGACAGCTATTATATGAAGCAGAGGGAAGAGGATTATTGTTTATGCCGGAGGGATAAAGCAAATATGTGAGACATTCTTTTCTATAAGGCTCTATGTCATCTTTAATCTCCGGGTCAATTTCTATGGCTTTATCAAAACATGTAAGACTTTCGGCATATTTTTTCATGGATTTAAATATTAATCCTTTTCCTATCCATGGGGAAAAGGATCCAGGATTGATTTCTATGGATTCATCAAATATTTTGACTGCTTCCAGCCACAGGTCAGGTTGATTTTTTAAAAGTCCTTCTTCATAGAGAGAAAATCCTTTATCGGAAAGTTCCTTTGCTCTCTGTTCATAGTCTGATATATTTTCTGCCGGTAAAGGAGCAATAAACAGACATATAAATAAAAGAAATAAAATATATGTTTTGACAGATTTTACGCAGCAGTCAGTCATGATATATTCCTTTATAGTTTAGCTATATAAAATATCCAACAGTATAAATCCCCAGTCTTTTTGTTTTAATTATGGCATAACCTTCTAAAATTTCTACCTCTATAGATTCCCAGAAGGATTTATCAGGAATTACTTCTACTTCACTGGAAATAAATTCAGATAGATTTTCACCTGGTGTTATCTTTGAAGAGATTCTGTTATATGATGTTTCATTTAAAGTGTAGCCTGTCAATCCTTTTTTGTTTACCAGAGGAAAACATATGCTTATTTCTCTGTTAAATTTGGTATCTATAGGAGTAATTTGAACCAGTCCGAGATAAACGAAATTATTTTTATAATTTACACCTGACGGAACTGTAAGTTGAATTGTTATATCTGTAGATTTTTTAATTGAATCAGGCAGAATAACAATTTTTAACCCTGTATATTTATAAAAGATAGTTTTACCTTGAGAGTTTAACCTTTCAGTTATTATGGAGTTATAAACTTCAGGAGTTGCGCTTATTATCGGTTGTTCAGGTAGTTGATTAGGTGGTAAAGTGTTATTTGTACTAGCAGGATAAGGATAATCAGGTCTGCTTCCATAGGTCGGATCAGAGGTAATAATAGTATCGCCACCGGCCAGAACCGAAGAAAGAGGCACCATAGAAGCACTTATTACAAGAGCTGCAGAAGCTGCTGCCCCTTT
>Ga0351861_1212_pt1 | contig 8042 bp, 5 predicted proteins | sample BONcelHFGM3001F9_FD_206795 | JGI IMG/M metagenome (GOLD analysis project Ga0351861, IMG submission 206795) | Enriched cells from coal bed in the Powder River Basin, Montana, United States - BONCAT cells FGM rep2 HSBNCT.FGM.300.1.F9 ...
TTGAATCCCACAATGAACACTGGCTGGAAACAGAATCAAAACTCAGAAGTGATTTTAACATGTTCGGTATAAACAGTGAAACAGTAAGTCACATCAAATTAAAATCTCTTATGAAAGAGAAATTTAAAGGAGCAGGTCTCACTGTTGCAAAGGGAAAAGTTGTTAAAGATATTAAAGAAGCAGAAGGATTTATCAAAAAAGTATCCTATCCTGTCATAGCAAAACCTGATAAAGGAGTGGGTGCTTCAAATACCTATAAAATTAATAACAGACAGGAATTAGAAGACTTTTTTGCAAAGAAAACACCTGAAGATTATATTATGGAAGAGTTTATTGAAGGTACTATATTTACCTTTGACGGCTTAACAGACAGAGAGGGAAATACTGTTTTCTACACGTCCCATACATACGGCCAGAACGTCATGGAATCCGTCCATGAAGACAGTGATATGTATTACTATTCCTTCAGAGAAATACCGGCAGATCTTGAAGAAGCAGGATTAAAAGTAGTTAAGGCCTTCAATGTAAAGGAAAAATTCTTTCACTTTGAATTTTTCAGAAAAAACAACGGAAACGGTATAGTTCCTCTGGAAGTAAATATAAGACCTCCGGGAGGCCTTACAACAGATATGTTTAACTTTGCCTGTGATATTGATGTATATAAGGCATGGGCTGAAATAATTGTTTCAGGAAAATTATCCTTTGATTACAGCAGAAAATATCACTGCTGCTATATAGGAAGGAAATATAATAAAAGCTATAAATATTCTCATGATGAAGTAATTGATAAATATAAAGATTTAATAGTGCTTCACAAGGAAATGCCACCGCTTTTTTATATTATGGGCAATTATGCCTACCTTGTACGTTCTGAAGATTTCAATGTAATAAAAGAAGTAATAGACTTTGTTCTTATGAAAAATTAGAAACAGGCATAATAATATAAGAACAATAGTTAATGGAAACAGTGGAGATAGTAATGAAAAATAGCTGCCAGGACAGAAATCTCCACTGTCATTCAGTTTAATTAACTTCCCTGTTTAAAATATGAATGTAACCAGTTTATAAATAAAAAACATAAAATCAAATAAAAGAATGAGAAGAAGAAATGAATTGAGGACATTTCGTCCCGGCCCTGTATCCTTTATTATGCCTGTGATTGGCAGAGGCAGAGAAAATAAAATCAGTAGAAACCATAGAAAAAATCCTCCCCCAATAGCAATAGAGCCTGGTATAAAAGGGTAAATGACTGTTATTGTAACAATAACTGCTGCCCAGTCTTCAAAAAGTTCTCCAAAAGATTTTGTATTTTTTAATAAATAACGGCCCGGCGGTTTTACAACAGAAATTTCTTCTTTTATCCCCCTGTAATCCATAAGAGCTTCTTTAAAATCCTTCATGCTTAAATATCTCTTTAAAGGTTGAATTTCTATAGATTTAAGAATTATTTTTTCAAGTCCTTCCGGAATTTCAGCATTAAGACTATGCATGGGAGGAAATTTAAAGGGTGCCTCTGATGGGTCATATTTTGTAAGCATCTGGAAAAGCAATACTCCGAGGCTGTATATATCTGATTGAGGACTTGACTGAACATGCCCTTTATATAATTCAGGCGGCGCATAGCCGGGAGAACCGAGGCGAAAGGTATCTATAGATTTATCAGGATTATAATAACGGGCTATGCCGAAATCAATGAGTTTTACTTTTCCAAGAGGTGTTATTATAATATTTGCCGGTTTAATATCCCTGTAAACAATGGGAAATTCAAAAGAATTGTGGAGATAATCCATAATATCTGCAATTTCTATGGCCCAGGAAATACTCTTATCAATAGTTACAGATCCGGGGGTAGATTTAAGTATTTCTTCAAGAGTCTGTCCGTCAATATATTCTATAGCAAGATAATCTCTATTGTTTTCGTTAAAAAAATCAAAGATTTTCGGTATGCCATGGTGAGAAAATCTTTTCATAAAGTCAGCTTCTTTTTTAAACAGTTCCCCTGCCTCTTCTGTATCATCAAAACCTGCAGGATTTAATTCTTTAATTACAAGTCTCATATAAGGCTGACATAGAGTATCTGCAAGATAAGCATTACCCATGCCTCCCTTACCGAGAAGTCTGATTATATTATATTTACTGTTAAGTATTGTTCCCTGTGATAATTCCATATTAAATCGTGACGCGTGACGCGTGACAGTTAAAAATTTAGCACTTAAGATAAATACTGAGTCTTATAGAGGAAATCCTTCTTAATAAGCAGGAATTTTAAATAATAGAATAGAAATTTTAAAAGGTAATATACTTAACCATTACGCTTAATGGCATTAAGATAAGAAACATATAGCAAATTGGCTGCCTGGTGCTCTGGAGAAAAAATATCACGGCGGCACAAGTGTATTTAATTGATATACAGTGTAAAGTAGCATGATTTAAGCTCTAACAGATATAAATGTTACAGTTTAGATTTTTTCGGAGGAGCGCCAGGCAGCCAATTTAGAGGGTTATAACGTTAACTTAATGACATTACCATTACGCGTCACGCGTTACGCATCACGCGTCACGCTTTGAAGGAGGTTTTCTCATATGGCAGAAGAAAAAACCTATCTTGAACTTTCAGAAGATCAGGGTAGTTCACACAAATTCTATGAGGTAACGGTAGACGGACCAAAGGTAACAATTCGCTATGGCCGTATAGGCACAGACGGGAAAGCAGATGTAAAGACCTATCCGAGTCCAGAGAAAGCAAAAGCAGATGCAGATAAAAAAATAAAAGAAAAATTAAGAAAAGGCTATGAACAGGCAGTAATGGGTGTGAGAAAAAAGAGATCCATTACCAGAAGAGATACACTTTTAGCTGCTCCGTCAGGTGCTGCTGCTAAAAAAGCCCTGGCAAAACATACTGCACCTGTGCTCTGGAAATTTTATTCAGGCGCAGCAGCTCTTGGCATATTTATAGATAAAAACCACTGCTGGGTCGGAAATCAGCAGGGAAGTGTTTTCTGTCTTGACCATAACTGTAATGTCTTAAACCAGTACCGTCTCCCTGATGGTGTAAAATGTATTATATCAGATGGTGTATGGCTCTATGCAGGATGTGATAATGGAAATGTTTATGATCTCACCGGAAAACTTCCCAGGGTTGGCTATGAAATCTCAGAAGATGTAGATATATACTGGATAGATATTAATGATGCACTCCTTGCAGTCTCTGACGCAGGAGGTACTGTAATGATTGCAAACCATGAAGATGAACAGCTGTGGAAAAGAAAAAGCAAAGGCCAGCAGGGATGGATGGTTCGATGTGACAGGGAAAAGGTTTATCATGGACACAGTCTTGGAGTTACAGCATACTGCGGATGGGAAGATCCCCGGGAAGTATGGGATTACAGAACTACTGGCTCAGTATTTTTCGGCTGGCAGGAAAAAGATACAGTTTATGCAGGAACTACAGGTAATAAAATCTTTGCTATAAACAAAGAAACAGGTAATGAAGAAAAGATCTATAGCTGTGATGCCACAGTATTTTCCTGTTCTGCAGCAGAAGACGGCAAATATGTTTTTGCAGGAGATAATTACGGTTCTATTTACTGTTTTGATAAAGAAGGAACACGTCTGTGGAAACTTGCCACAGGGTGCGGTGCCGCCTATTCCATGCAGTATTTCAATGAACATGTTTATATTGTAACTACAGACGGTTCCCTTGCCTGTATTGATGCAACTGACGAAGCCATTAAAGGCGCCCAGTCAGGAGTGGTACCTCAGAGCAGGAGTATTACAGCACCAAAGCCGGTAGAAGTATCAGATACAAGACAGATGGAAAGAGTTACCAGTGCCGGAGACGGTGTTATTGTAAAATGTTTAAGAGAAGGCGGAAAATTGAGAGTAAGGGTTTTATCACAGGGATATCACAGTGACTGGAATGTTCAATTCCCCAGGGATATAAGAGAAGAAGGAGCATCCTATGTGGTGGATCAGATAATAGAATCCTCGGGAGGCGGTTTTTACCGTGCCTACGGGGATATTAAGAAACTGGAGAGGTAAATTCAGATACTTCCCTGCTATTCAAAGACCCCTGGCTGTCATAATTTTTAAAGAACAACATGGCAGCCAGAGATCGACAGGTTTATTAAAAACAGAATCATTTTTTATTTTCTCTGTTATTCATTATATTCATCAGATTTTCTATACTGGAAGTCTTCTCAAAATCTATATGACGAAAGATTGTTTTTCTCACCACAAGTCCCATAACAGTCATGATTACAGGAAAAAAGAGCAGCATAAGCATAATATAATATAAAGAAGATTCTTCTTCTATGATACGATTGAAGACTTTATAAAGACTTTCCCTGTTGAGAACAGCTTCTTCCGGGCCGGAAGGATTTACATAACAGACTGTCTTTTTTTCAGGGGGATAATCTTTAATTATAGTTTTTACTTCATCTTCTGATAAAAAATAAAAAGAACTGTACCTTGCTGATTTAAATTCAATATTCTTAACCTTATAAGAATAAGAAATATGAGGGTAATAAATATTATATGTTACATATTTTCCATGTGGTTTAGACTTTCTCTGCTTTTTAAAAGAAACCTTACCTGATTTTATAATACATGGTGTTTCAACCCACTTACCGGCTTTATAGGTGTTTAATATAACGGTAAGATAATTATTATCAGGCTTCGGTATAATACGTAAAAGTAGTAAAAATATAATAGAAAATACAATCAGAGAGCTGATTAAACTCGAAAAAACATATTTTACATCTTTTAAAATCTTCATTACAGATATCTCCCTGTGCCATATTCACTCTACTTATGTAATTCCTTCAATGCTTTCTCTTTATTATTTCTGGAACGACTGTGGCTTGATTTAATCTTCAGTGCTTTATCATAACACTCAATGGCTTCATAAAATTTTCCCATAGCAAATAATGCTTCTCCTCTGTTATTCAATATATTGAGATCTTCCGGCTTAATATTTGAAGCTCTTATGAAACATTCCAGAGCTTCATCATATTTCCACTGAGAATATAGAACCTTACCTTTGCTATTCCATGCATCACCACAGTCAGGATCAGCTTCTATGGCTTTATCAAAACACCTGATGGCTTCTTTATATCTTTTCTGCCTGTCGAAAATTTTTCCTTTATTATTCCATGCATCACCATAATCTGTATGCAGTTCTATAGCTTTATCGTAACATTTAATGGCTTCTTCAAGTTTATCCTGACTGTAATAGATAATACCTTTATTATTCCATGGCTGCGGAAATAACGGGTCTGCCTCTATGGCTTTATCATAATATTTAATTGCTTCTTCATATTTCTGTTTTTTATATAAATCAAGGCCTTTACTGTTAAATTCTTCTGCTTTTGTTTCTGATGACAGATCAGGTTTTTTACCTTTATATTCTTTTATATTAAGGCCTTTAACAGGACAGAAAACAGTATTAAAGGGATGTGCCTGACCGCAGCAGGGGCACTTTTCTTTAAGCTTACCTCCGCATTTACTGCAGAAAAGATGATCATCTTTATTTTTTGTATTACAGGACAGACATATTAAAGTCAGACCCGGTATTTCTAAAACATCTGCCAGTAAATTTTGAGTACCGCAGTAGACACAGAAAATTTGATTTACCCCTTCCGGAACATCAAGATTGGCAGAACAGTTAATACATTTTACACTTTTTCCTGTCAAAATTAACCACCCCATATCATTATGAAATTTATATGATTTTCTCTCAGATTATTAAAAAGTCCTCTAATATAAATTTATATTATAGGAATTTTCATTTTTTAAGGGTTAAGGGTGTTGGGTGCTGGGTTAAAAAGATTTACAACCCAGAACCCAGAACCTAAAACCCAACACCCATAATTTAAAAAAAGTTCTGGCAATTTGTTAACAAAATTTTAACAAGTTCCACTGTCTTTCAGAGTTGAAAATGTTAATGATATGGTATAATAATATAAAAGTTAATAAAAGGAGTGATATCTTGATGAGTAATATAGACGGAGTAAAAGGTTTTAGCTTTAATCAGTTAAATAAGATAGTAGATATAATGAATTCTTCCGCTTCAAAAACAAAAGAAGAAGTTGTTGACAGTGTGGCTTTAGGCAGTACAAGAAACCCTCAAATGGATGTTATTATAATGCCGGATGTAAAGGTCATGAAAGGCAATTTTTCAGTAGAGAATATGGCCAGCCGTGTGAAAGAAGAAGGTATAGCACTTAAAGATAATTTAGAACTTATAAATGGTGTTACTGCAAAGGTTACACCGGAAGAAGCAGAGAAATTGCAAAAACAGGGATTTTTAGTTTATGACGATTCCCCGAAGGATCTCTCTCCCGGTATTCCTGCTGCTACATCCTCTACCACCAGAGCAGGCAACCCATGGGATATGCCTGAAATAAAGGATATAGAATGGACAGGAGCAAAAAAACTTCATGACCAGGGTCTTACAGGTAAAGGAAGAACAGTGGCAGTTATTGACTCAGGATACAATCATCCTGCAAAACCTCTTAAAGCATGGGCAGATGTAGTTGAGAAGTCACCGAAACCTATAGATCCAAACGGCCATGGCACACATGTAGCAGGAGATGTAAATAAAATAGCTCCTGATGCAGAACTTGTAGGCGTAAGGGTAATGAATTCACAGGGACAGGGAAGACCTTCCGATATTGTAAAAGGGATTGAATGGGTTATTAAAAATAAAGACAGATTCGGTATTGATATAATAAATATGTCTCTTGGAGCAGGTCCTGACGGTGTGCCATTTTATATGGATCCCATAAATAAAGCTGTAGAACAGGCTATAAAATTCGGTATAGATGTAGTTGTAGCTGCCGGTAATTCAGGCCCTGGTGCAGAAACCATAGGTTCCCCTGCAGATGACCCTGCCGCTCTTACAATAGGTGCTGCTCTTAACCCGACTAAAGTCAGTGATTTCTCAAGCCGCGGCCCTACGGAAGATAATCTTGAAAAACCTGATATTATAGCTCCCGGTGAATTTATAACATCCTGGGCCGCACCTGATTCACAGCTTGATAATATAGGTAAAACAGTTCAGACAATAAGGGATATGACACCAGATCAGCTCACTACCCTTTTCACAAATAAACCTGACCTGATAAAAGCTCTCGGACTTCCTTCAAATGTTATGAGTTTATCTCCTAAAGAAAGGGAGACAGTAGTTAAAACCAATCTGCCTCCAATGTTTAAACCCACTGCAGATACTCTGGCAGGGCCGGGAACATCCTTTGCTTCACCTGAAGTAGCAGGACTTGCTGCATTATTGAAACAGGCAGTACCGGATAAAACACCTGCTGACAGGAAAGAAGCATTCATGAAGACTGCAGATTCAATGGGCTCTCAATACAAGAAGGTAGACCAGGGCTCAGGTTTTGTAGATGCAGATGAAGCAGTAAAATATTTAAAAGAACATAAATAATATAATCGTAACGCGTGACGCGTAACGCGTGACGCGAGCAAAGAGACACAGGGGCAGTCCTGAAACTGCCCCTGTAATCATTTATGCAAGACTTTCCCTTATCCTCACATAACTGTCATATCTTGTCCGACATATTTCACCTGATAAAAGAGCTTCTTTTACGGCACAGTTCTTTTCTTCTATATGGGAGCAGGCAGGATATTTACAGAGATTTATTTTATCTTTAAATTCTCTGAATAACCAGGGAAGTTCCCTTTTGCTTATATCAGAAAGTCCGAACTGTTTTATTCCGGGAGAATCGAAAACTTCTCCTCCGAAACTCAGTTTGAGCAATCTTGTAGATGTAGTGGTGTGTTTCCCTTTATTTGTGGAACTGCTTACTTCACCGGTTTTCAGTTTTAAAGCAGGATCCAGCGCATTTAAAAGAGAGGATTTCCCCACGCCTGAATGACCTGTAAATAAACTGCGCCTGTTTTTGAAATATTCTTTAAGCTCCTCTATACCGGTTTTTTTTACTGCACTTACAGGAATTACTCTGTAATCCAGGTTTTTATAGACAACCATATCATCAATGTACTCAGAATTATCTTCTATAAGA
>Ga0351861_1218_pt1 | contig 7782 bp, 7 predicted proteins | sample BONcelHFGM3001F9_FD_206795 | JGI IMG/M metagenome (GOLD analysis project Ga0351861, IMG submission 206795) | Enriched cells from coal bed in the Powder River Basin, Montana, United States - BONCAT cells FGM rep2 HSBNCT.FGM.300.1.F9 ...
GTTCGAATCATGGTGGTATCCGCACGGCTTCCCAGAATCAGGTTGACGGCCTGAATGATAATCGATTTTCCGGCGCCGGTTTCTCCGGTCAGGACCGTCAGCCCTTCTGAAAAATCGATATGAAGATCATCGATAATGGCAAAATTTTTGATGGAGAGTTCCTGCAGCATTCAAAACGCCTTTTTCCATCACGATATCGGATTGCATTCCCGTGATATATTCAGGGAACGGGGAAATACCCTCATTTTTAAAACGGGATGGAATATCCGCAATCTCGGAGTCCCGTTGAAAAACATCCTTTTGTTCAGGTACTTATTACACGCTTCAGTTTGTTGGGGTCAAGCGATTTGATAAATAATCCAAACCAGTTTATATATAGTGGGGAATACAGGTTTTATCGCTTTTCACCAGATTAAGACGATGGAACAGGAGTCAACGCAATATATCAATGGAAAGAAAAATACATTTTTTATCGGATCAGTTGACCTTAGCAGGCCTCATTTCTGAAAGTTCCTTAGAAAACGGGGTGGTTATCACCCATCCCCATCCCCTGTATGGCGGAGATATGTTTAACCCTGTCGTGGAAGCTGCTCAGCAGGCCTTTCAATCTGCGGGATGGACCACCCTGCGGTTTAATTTTCGGGGGGTTGGCGACAGTGAGGGCAAATTCGATAATGGAACAGGTGAGCAGACAGATATTGCCAGTGCCATAACATTTTTAACAGACTTGGGAATCGGTGTGGTTGATCTGGTTGGATATTCCTTTGGCGCATGGGTCAATTCTCTGATCAATACGCAGCTCCGGATTCATGATCTGATCATGATATCGCCGCCCGTAGCATTTATCCGGTTTGATTCAAAACAGCCCCTTTCCAGACTGAAACAGGTTATCACCGGTTCCGAGGATGAAATTGCACCGGCATCCATGATACAGGAAATGATACCGGTCTGGAATCCCGATGCGCATTTTCACATCATAGACGGTGCGGACCATTTCTATACCGGTTATCTGTACAAATTGCGGAATATCGTCAGAAATGCTTTATCCACTGGCGCATAAGCCGGAGACAGCAACCGACAATTCAGAATTCATGTGATAAAAAACCTGATTATAACGGATTTGGGGGTGGTGTGTATAAACGTCATAACATCCATTAATCAGCCCCATAGTTCTATTTCAAAGTCCACCCAAGGAGGCGTAATGAATAACCGATTCTGGCGAATCTGTCTTTCTTTTCTGCTGATATTGAATCCGGTAACGATGACCGTATTCGGTTATACCCAAACCGACCCGTTAGCCTCGGAACCGGCTCCGCCACTCCAACCGGAAAATGGGCCGGGCGGGTCCGATTATTCGCATGCCGAAGTCCGTCAAACGGCATATGGTTTCGGCAGCCAGGAATTCTGGATATTTGAACCCGCCGGCCCCACACCGGCATCTGCTCCCCTGATCGTCTTCAATCATGGATGGAGCGCCATGTTTCCCGTCTTTTACAAAGCCTGGGTGGAACATCTTGTGAAACGCGGCAACATTGTTTTGTATCCCCGATATCAGTGGACATTGACCATCGGCGTGCGGCAGGCGACACAAAACGTGATCCGGTCGATCCAGCAGGCCATACTGATTCTACAGGATGGTTCTGTCAAGCCGGAGCTGGATCGTTTTGCGATAGTCGGTCATTCATTGGGCGGCGGAATCGTCGCTGAACTGGCGGTTCTGGCTCAGGACCATGATCTGCCGATTCCCAAAGCCGTCATGGCGGTGCAACCCTATCTTCAACGTGATACAATGATGAATGATTTTCATGAAATGCCTTCGACAACCCTGCTGCTGGTTGTTGTGGGAGAGGATGACACCATTGCCGGAGATGCCTCGGCACAGGTGATCTTTCAAACAGCGGACCGGATTCCGTCTTCACAGAAGGATTACATCATACAGGTCACCGATCGGTATGGATATCCGGATCTGGTCGCCGATCATGTCGCACCGCTTTGCGCGCCAGATACCGGCACAATCGATGCCCTGGATTATTATTCGATATGGAAGCTCTTTGACGGACTAACCGACTATGCTTTTTACGGCATCAATTGGCAGTATGCTTTAGGCAATACTCCGGAACAGCGGTATATGGGTGTCTGGAGTGATGGGACACCCGTGAACGAAATGGTGGTGATCGACTGACGAAAGGCCGGAATCCAGTAGATCCATAAGGGCACTCCGCCCCATCATGTGCGATTATCGCGACAGGAATGGAATGGGCCGGGCAGTACGATCGATGTATTCCGGTTATGCACATATCCAATCGATCGACAATTACGATTTTATTTTTGAATGATATTTTATTGACCCGATTTCTGATATTCATTACAGTGAAATCGGGTAAAGGACGGCTTGCCTTTTATGGAGGACATCATGGACAGGGATCAATTGAAACAACTCCTGGCAGGGTTGTGTATCTCCAGCCTTGTAGCGAGTGCGGCCCTTATGACGGGTTGCGGTTCGCAGTCCCCGAGTGGTTGATCGGGATCCAAAACGGGTACAGGTAGTACCCAGAGCGGTTGATCCGGATCAAAGACGGGTGCAGGTGGCACCCAACCGACCCCAACAACCCAGCCGGGCAGCGGCTGAGGCGGAACCAAAAAGCAGTAAACATAGTGCAGGTTGCACTATCGGAAAAACCGATGATCCATACGATGCTTTCCAAGTTTTCGAGCATCGCTATTCAAGTTTCCAGATTGTTTCTTTTCATATCTATCGATTATCATGGTTTAACTGCCGTCTTTTACCTGTCATGAAATATGCCTATGAATCGGTCTGACATCGAAAAGAGTTACCCCGGATGCCGGTCGTTTCTGGATGACGATACCTGGAGCCGGATTATTTCCGAGTGCTGTCATGACGAAAATCCGGAGTTGTTTCCAGACAGAATGCTGTTTCTCTGCCACAACATCGGTGCCCCCGGATTCCTCCCCGATCTTGCCCGTCTGGAGTGGCGAATTCTGAAAATTAAAGAACAGGACGCCGCCGTTCCGTATCATTTGGATGAAACCATCCTTAACCCGTCCCTTCAACTTCTGGCGTTTTGCTGGAAAAAGCTGACGGACTGTTTGATCTCATCGGGTTCGGTTGTTCCGGAGCCGGGTGACGAATTCGTTTTGATATGGAAGCATCCCGAAGATGGAGAGGTTCGGGCTAAGGCCGCCTCTGCAGAGGATCTTCTGGTGATCAAGATGATCCTCGAGAAGATCGATCACAAAGAGGTGGCACGGATCGGCTCATTGCCGGTTTCAGCCGTGGATGCGGCCATCGATCGCGCCGTTACCAATGGAATCCTTTTTGCCGCCCGGTCCCGCATTCGACGGGTTTTCCCCATCATTGCGTCATCTGCATGTAACGACGGGCTGTATCAGGTATCCCCGGCATTTACGATGCAATGGCACATCACGCAGGTCTGCGACCTTCATTGTCGGCATTGCTACGACCGTAGCGACAGATCCACACTCTCGCTTGTTGATGCCCTGAAAATTCTTGATGACCTGGACCGTTTCTGCCGCATAAAGCACGTAGTGGGGCAGGTTTCCTTTACTGGCGGAAATCCGTTGCTGCACCCCGATTTTCCCAATATATACGAGGCTGCCGCAAATCTTGGTTTTACATTGGCCATTCTTGGCAATCCTGCGCCGCGGGAGCAGATTGAAGCGTTGATCTCTATCCAGCCGCCCAGTTTTTTTCAGGTGAGCCTGGAAGGGCTGCCCGAATACAATGATTTTATCCGGGGAAAAGGTCATTTTGACAGGGTGATGGATTTCCTGGATCTGCTTCGTGATCTCGATGTCTACTCAATGGTGATGCTCACGCTGACCAGGGATAACCTCCATCAGGTCATTCCCCTTGGTGAAAGGCTACGGAACAGGGCGAATGTATTTTACTTCAATCGTCTGGCGAAGGTGGGCGAAGGGGCGTCCCTTGAACTTCCGGAAAAACAGGACTTCATTTCTTTCCTTGAAAACTACCTGGCTGCTTCGAAAGAGAACCCGGTTCTCGGTTTTAAAGATAACCTCATCAATGTTCTGTTGCACCACAAAGGCATTGAATCGTTTGGTGGGTGTACCGGCTTCGGATGCGGCGCAGCCTTCAATTTTCTATCCGTTCTTCCGGACGGTGAGGTCCACGCCTGCAGAAAATTTCCATCAGCCATCGGCAGTGTAACAACACAAAGCTTGGAAGAAATATATGATTCTGACATTGCGCGCCAGTATCGATCCGGTTGCGCCGAATGCCGGCCATGTTCACTGCGTCCGGTATGCGGTGGCTGTCTGGCATGTGCATACAGCCATGGCCTGAACATTTTTATAGAAAAAGACCCTTTTTGTTTCTTGTAGCCCGCCTTGATTTGCTGCACAAAAATGCCATGGTTCCAATCATGCCTAATGCAAGTCACGATTGTTTCAAGTCTTATGGCTCGCCGTCTCTTCGGAGCTGCCCAAATCGTTTGAGCCACATCATAAACATTTTGTGGTGTAAGGCATAAAAACATAGACGTCCCCAGTGTGCCCATGCTTTTTCAAGCCACCCGCTATGCAGGCGGTTATTTGCCCTGTTTTGCGATCAGCCAGTAGGTGATGCCCAGCGCGAAAATCACCGCACCGACGGCCACCACGTGTTCGGAACTGATCTTGTTGAAATCGAAGACGATCACCTTTCGGGCGATGGCCATCAGGGCCGTGGCGACCACCAGTTTCACGTGGATGACGTCTTCTTTTAAATAAAGAACAATATTAAGAAAGATTTCAACAGCAATGAGTACGGCCAGAAATGCGCCGAAGGTGTCCAGGATGTCTTCTATTTTCAGGATCAAATACGGCGGTTCAACCATATGCTGGTAGATGACCCACACAACATCCGCGATTCCCCATAAGATCACCAGGGTCATCAGGATCGCCAGAGCGCGGATGCCAAGGCGAATGACGGTGTTCAGTGCGCTGATCAGGCGTTCTTCACCCGGTTTGATGGACAAACCTTCGTATTCTGTGTCCGTGCTCATGGTGCGTTCTCCTTAAGATATGTCTGTTGACGAACCGGTTTGGGACTCCGGCTGCGATAGCTCCTCCGGCCAGGCATGGATGATCGCCTGTACCAGGGTGGCCAGAGGAATGGCGAAAACAACCAGGACGGGCACTAAAAAAATGTAAACCATGGCGGCATCCAGCATCAGCACGTTGAGTTCATGTTTGTTGACTTGCACGGGTTACACCTCATCAAATTTCACCGGGGTCTTGAACCCTGGAGGCTTTATGGCAAGCACCGAACACGTAAGCTGGTCGAGAATGGCTTCGGCGGTATTGCCGATGATCAGTCCTGATATGCCAGTGCGGGCGATCGTCCCCATGACGACAAGATCCGCCCGCAACTCCGCCGCCAATGGCGCGATCACTTTTTTTGCCGGTCCTTTGGGCAGGTGAAAGCTTGGCGATAGGTAATCATAGGAGTCTTTGCCGATCCATCCGCTCAGTTCCCCGGCCAGTGTGTAAAGTTCCTTCCTGTGGCGCTCATGCTCTCTTTCACCGTAATTGGTCAAACCTTCCGGCAACATGCTGCCTCGAGAAACTATTTTTTTTTCACCAAGGGCTTCCCAGGCGTGAACAATGTGCAGAGACGCAAAGTCGGAATGCGCCAGTGAGGCGGCAAGTTCCAAAATCTCGCGATTAAGCTCGTGTTCAGAAGGGAGGGGAACTAAAAGATCGAAATCGACAGCCGCCAGGATGCTTCTGTAGTTCGATTTCTCAGGCGGCTTCATGAGCCAGACCGGGCAGGGACATTTTCGGAGAAGATGCAGGTCGTCACTGCCGAACAGCCTATTCGTCCAAGTCGGATTTTCCGCTGGTTTGATGAGCAGATCATACCCATTTTTCAATATGGCTCTAATCGCCTCAAGGTACGTCTTTCCAACCAATACTTCCAGCCGGATTTGCAGGCGTTCTTTGAAGGATTGAACCATGGATTCCATGGCGTTGCGCTGATCGGATTCTACGGAGGCTCGCAGCTCGTCGTAAATCGGGCCTCCCGGCGGCAGACCGAAACCTGCCGTGACGACCTGCGTCGGAATTACATCAACAATTGTCAGGTCTGCCTGATTGTTTACCGCCAGCGAGACAGCACGCGCAATCGTCGATTCCTGTTCTGCGGTTGGTTCGATCACGTAGAGTATATTTTTGAAACGTTTCACGGATCACCTCTTGCGTCTATCTGTTGAGAAATATTCGAGCCGCTAAAACGGGGACAGGTTCTTGAGCTCTTTAATACTGCTCGACTTGATCGTCGTGATCTGATCCTTGCCCCTGCGAATGCCGACCAGGGTTGCCCCGAACTTTTGTCGAAAATGAAGCTCCGCCAAAGACTTGCCTGAAAAGTCCGAATCCCCCGATACCTTGATTTCGGCGATTTCAAAGCGGTCTGTGTCTTCTGCGCCTCTCTGCGCCTCAAGGTGATTCAGTATGGTTTCAGCGTCCTTCAAGCCATCCGGATGTACCATGAGGAGCAGACGGTCGGCCGGGAAAATCCGGAAGTCCGGCTTCGGCTCGTGAACGATGCGTCCCCCTCGACTGACCGCCAGAACAGATATACCCGAAGCCGATAACGGGAGTTCTAGTAGGGTCTGCCCGGCGGCCGAAGCATCCGAACGAATACGCAACTCGAGAAATGAGACAGGCCAATCCACACTTTCCGGCAGGAAGTCCATCGCATATGTCAACGCGTCGGCCGCTTGTTCCGTTGCATCCTTAAAAGGCCGAAATACCAGATTGGCGCCGGCTTTTTCGAACTCAGCGGCTTCCTGGCTGTTTGTCGCCGTCAAGGCCACCTTTCCGGTATAACCGTCCTTCTTGAGATTATGGATGAGTGCCAGGTTCATCTCTTTGGAACGAACGGCGCTGATAACCCATCGCGCCTTTTTCAACGGTAATTGCTCATGCATCTCCGGGTCCGCCATGTCCCCGTAAAAAACAGGCACCCCTCTTGCGCCAATTACCCAAAGTGCCGGGGTCGAAGTCGATCCCTACGATGGCATTTTTCCGCCGTAGAAGGTGTTCCATCAGCCCGCTGCCATAGTTGCCCAATCCGACCAGAATTACGTCGATCGCTTCCGTTTCCGCGAGGGTGTCTATGGCCGCCTCCCGGTAAGGATTGCGCCTTTCAAAAATCTTCAATGGGGAAGATAGAAAGCGATACAGCGGGTAGGAATAGAGGATCATGTAGGTGGACAGGAATATGGTCACCACCCCTACGAGGGTGATCAGCCCCATAGTTTCTTTGTTAATGTGGCCGATACTTAGCCCCAACGCTGCGACGATAAGCGAAAATTCACTGATTTGGGCCACCGTGAGACCGGCGAGAAAACTGGTGCGACGGCGATATCCCATGACTCCCATGATGACCAGAACAATGAGCGGGTTGCCGACGAGCACAAAGATGGAAAAAACAAGCGATGTGCCCAATTGCGAGCCCACCATGGACAAATCCAATCGTGCGCCAAGGTCGATGAAAAAAAACAGAAGGAGAAAATCCCGAAGGCCTGTGAGCCGCGCGCCAATCGAATCCCTGAAGGCAGTGGACGCCAATGAGACACCGGCCAGAAATGCGCCGACCTCCTTGCTGAATCCTAACAGCTCACTGCCCGCTCCGAGAAGGACCGCCCATGCGATTGCGAAGAGAGTTAACAGTTCCAGCGAATGCGCGAGACGCTGGGTCAGGTAAGGAATGACATATTTCATCAGCAGGGCAAC
>Ga0351861_1220_pt1 | contig 7755 bp, 9 predicted proteins | sample BONcelHFGM3001F9_FD_206795 | JGI IMG/M metagenome (GOLD analysis project Ga0351861, IMG submission 206795) | Enriched cells from coal bed in the Powder River Basin, Montana, United States - BONCAT cells FGM rep2 HSBNCT.FGM.300.1.F9 ...
GTTCAGAATATGAAGAAAATAAAAATTACTCAGGTAAAAAGCGGTATTGGCAGAACCAAGCGTCAAAAGGATACGCTTACCGCTCTCGGTTTCAAACGACTGAACCAGTCAATCGAAATCGAATCGAATCCGGCTATTCAGGGCATGATCGACAAAGTGAAACACCTGTTGGTTATCGAAGAAATTTAGTTTTGAACAAAGGAAAAAATATTATACAAAATGGATTTAAGCAATCTAAAACCGGCAAAAGGATCAGTTAAAAACAGGAAGCGCATCGGTCGCGGACAAGGGTCAGGCCATGGCGGAACCTCCACACGCGGACATAAAGGCGCTGGATCAAGGTCGGGCTATTCAAGAAAAATAGGACATGAAGGTGGTCAAATGCCTCTCGTTCGTCGTCTGCCTAAGTTTGGTTTTACCAATATTAACAGGCGCGAATTTACCCCTATCAACCTTGCCTCGCTGCAACTGCTTCACGATACCAAAGGAATCAGCATTTTTGATCCTGAAGTTCTCGTTGAAAATGGTCTGGCCTCCAAAAATGGCGAAATAAAAATCCTTGCAAAAGGAGAGCTTAAAGTCAAAGTGAATATTAAAGCTCATGCATTTTCGGCAAAAGCTGCCAGCATTGTTGAATCTTTGGGTGGAACCATTGAAAAAATCTGAGGATAATGAAAAGACTGATTGAAACACTCAGAAATATTAATAAAATTGATGAATTGCGCAAGCGAATCATCTATACCCTTGGTATCATTTTGATTTATCGTTTGGGGTCATATGTGGTATTGCCTGGTGTTGATCCAAATATGCTTGCCAACCTGCAGAGTCAGGCCAGCGATGGATTGCTTGGCCTATTAAATATGTTTTCAGGTGGTGCCTTTTCCAATGCATCAATATTTGCCCTTGGTATCATGCCTTACATCTCTGCATCTATTGTAATTCAGTTGCTGGGTATGGCAATACCTTATTTCCAGAGACTTCAGCGTGAAGGAGAAAGTGGCCGACGTAAGATCAACCAGATCACAAGGTATCTGACCGTGGCAATAGTTGCGCTTCAGGCGCCTGGCTATATAGCCAACATGATTTCACAGCTCCCGGCAGAAGCCATTACTCCATTTGATCCAAATGTAACTAGCCCTTCAGCATTTTTCTGGGTATCCAACACCATTATCCTCATTGCCGGAACCCTGTTCGTAATGTGGATGGGTGAAAGAATAACCGACAAGGGAATTGGTAACGGTATCTCATTGATCATTATGATAGGGATTATTGCGAGGCTGCCTTTCGCACTGATTTCTGAGTTTTTTGCCCGTCTTGAGCAAAAAGGAGGAGGATTGGTATTTTTCCTTGTTGAGATAGTGGTGCTGATTTTTGTAATTCTGCTTACCATTTTACTGGTACAGGGAACCCGAAAGGTGCCAGTCCAGTATGCTAAACGTATCGTTGGTAACAAGCAGTATGGTGGAGTCAGACAGTATATACCACTAAAAGTAAACGCAGCTGGGGTTATGCCAATCATTTTTGCACAAGCGATCATGTTTCTGCCTATTACCCTTGTAGGTTTTACCGAAAGCGAAAGTCTGACTGGGGTTGCAGCGGCATTTACAAATATCAATGGTTTGTGGTACAACCTGACATTTTTTATACTGATCATTTTGTTCACCTACTTTTATACTGCTATTACAATCAATCCCAACCAGATGGCAGAGGATATGAAGAAAAATGGTGGTTTTATTCCTGGTGTAAAACCCGGTAAGAAAACAGCTGAGTATTTGGACAATGTAATGTCACGAATTACTTTGCCCGGATCTTTCTTCCTTGGTTTTGTCGCAATTATGCCGGCAATTGTAGGCCAATTGGGAGTCAGTATGTCTTTTGCTCAGTTTTATGGAGGCACTTCTCTGCTCATTCTTGTAGGGGTTGTGCTGGATACACTGCAGCAAATTGAAAGTTATTTATTAATGCGTCATTATGACGGATTAACTAAGTCGGGAAGAATTAAGGGTCGTTCACCAGCTATGAATATGGGCTAGGCCCAAATTTGCGAAGGGATGATTTTTCTGAAAACCGATGAGGAAATAGAAATACAGCGCGAAAGTTCTTTGCTTGTTGGAAAAACACTTGCCGAGGTTGCCAGGCATATCAAGCCGGGGGTAAAAACCATCGAACTTGATCAGGTAGCCGAGGAGTTTATCAGGGACCACCATGCCGAGCCCGGTTTTAAGGGCTATGGCGGATTTCCTGCGACACTCTGCATCTCGGTAAATGACCAGGTTGTTCACGGAATTCCCGGTAAATCTGAATTAAAAGACGGAGACATAGTTTCGATTGATTGTGGTGTTCTTTTAAACGGATTTTATGGTGATTCAGCCTACACCTTTGAAGTAGGCGAAGTTTCTGCAGAAGTCAGAAATCTGGTGGCTGCAACCAAATATGCCCTTAATAAAGGAATTGAGATGGCAGTGGATGGGATGCGAACCGGAGATATAGGATTTGCAATTCAATCATATATCGAACCTTATGGATATGGGATTGTTCGTGAATTAGTTGGTCATGGTGTTGGACGTAAACTGCATGAAAAACCTGAAGTTCCGAATTACGGACGCAGGGGGTCTGGGGTGAAGTTGCGCACCGGAATGGTGATCGCAATCGAGCCAATGATCAATCTTGGCGTCAGGAATGTAAGGCAGGAAAAAGACGGATGGACGATCAGGACAGCAGATGGGAAGCCATCCGCCCATTTCGAACATACCGTGGCAATCCGAAACGAAAGGGCTGATGTATTATCGAGTTTTGAAAACATTGAAAACGTTTTACAATCTTTGAACTGTTAACTGAATGGCAAAACAATTATCAATAGAACAGGATGGCACAGTGATCGAATCATTGGGCAATGCCATGTTCCGTGTTGAACTCGAAAATGGTCATGTTATTACTGCACATATTTCGGGGAAAATGCGCATGCACTACATAAAAATATTGCCCGGGGATAAGGTTAAACTTGAAATGTCTCCATATGACCTAACCAAGGGCAGGATAACATTCAGATACAAATAAATTGAAGATTAATAAATAGAATTGGCATACGCCCGAATATAAAGAAAACCTAGAACAATGAAAGTAAGAGCTTCAGTGAAGAAAAGATCAGCAGAGTGCAAGATCGTTCGCCGCAAAGGCAGATTGTATGTGATAAACAAAAAGAACCCTAAGTTCAAGCAACGTCAGGGTTGATCATTCTGGACAATTTATAACATTTTAATATACAAATTATGGCAAGGATTGCTGGAGTAGATATCCCAAACAACAAAAGGGGGGAAATTGCCCTCACCTATATTTATGGGATTGGCAGAAGTTCGTCGCAAAAAATTCTCACCGCCGCAGGCGTTAGCTGGGACAAAAAAGTTCAGGACTGGACTGATGATGACCAGAATAGTGTGCGCACAATCATTGGCGAGCGCTTCAAAGTGGAAGGAGAATTGCGTTCGGAGATACAAATCAATATCAAGCGCCTGATGGATATAGGGGCTTATCGCGGTATCCGTCATCGTCTTGGGTTACCTGTAAGGGGGCAAAGTACAAAGAACAATGCCCGTACAAGAAAAGGACGTAAGAAAACTGTGGCCAATAAAAAGAAGGCTACCAAGTAGGTTTGTTGCTTACTTTATAGAATATTTATTAAGCATTAAATAGAATATGGCAAAAAGCACAAGAGTAACAAAGAAAAGAGTTGTAAAAGTTGAGCCGATTGGAAAAGCTTACATCAAAGCAACTTTTAACAACATCATTATTTCTTTGACCAATAATGCAGGACAGGTAATTTCCTGGGCTTCTTCAGGAAAAATGGGCTTCAAAGGTTCAAAAAAGAATACGCCCTATGCAGCACAGATGGCAGCAGAAGATTGCTCCAAAACAGCATATGACCTGGGATTGAGAAAAGTTAAAGTTTATGTGAAAGGACCCGGGGCGGGACGAGAGTCGGCTATCAGGACAATCCATTCATCGGGCATCGAAGTAACTGAGATCATTGATGTTACGCCTCTGCCTCATAACGGATGCCGTCCGCCTAAACGCCGCAGGGTATAACCTGTTGATTAATTTATAACGCAAATAAACTTAACTAATTATGGCAAGATATACAGGCCCAAAATCAAAAATTGCAAGAAAGTTCGGTGAACCTATCTTTGGCCCAGATAAGGCTTTCGAAAAAAAGAATTATCCTCCGGGAATGCACGGAAGTGCCAAACGCCGCAAGAAAATGTCGGAGTATGGTATTCAGCTCCAGGAAAAGCAAAAAGCAAAATATACCTATGGAATTTTGGAAAAACAATTCAGAAACACTTTTGAGAAAGCCTCCAAGAAAAGTGGAATTACTGGTGTAATTTTGCTGCAGCTTATTGAAAGCCGCCTTGATAACATGGTGTACCGCTTTGGAATTGCACCAAGCAGGAGTTCTGCCCGTCAGCTCGTTGGCCATAAGCATATTACAGTCAATGGGAACGTGGTCAGCATTCCTTCCTATCTGGTGAAGGTCGGTGACATAGTAGGTGTTCGTGAAAAATCACAAACACTCGAAATAATCACAAACTCACTCGAAGGCAGGGTCAACAAATATTCGTGGCTCGAATGGGACAGGGAGAAGATGCGTGGTAAATTTATCAGCTATCCTACACGTGAGGAGATCCCCGAGACCATTAAAGAGCAGCTTATCGTTGAGTTGTATTCCAAGTAGTTCATTTATCAACCTTTAAGGAAACCCTTCAAAAACACGCAAGTTATGGCAATATTAGCATTTCAAAAACCGGAAAAGGTAATCCTGGTTGAATCTGACGAATCCAGAGGAGTATTCGAGTTCCGTCCCCTTGAGCCGGGTTTCGGGATTACCATCGGCAATGCACTGCGCAGGATCTTACTCAGCTCCCTCGAAGGCTTTGCAATAACCTCGATCAAGATAGAAGGGGTTTTGCATGAATTTTCTTCCATCGAAGGCGTGGTCGAGGATGTGACAGATATCGTTCTCAATCTGAAAAAAATCCGCTTCAAACAGCAGCTTGCCGCTGAAACAACCGAAAAAGTAAATATTGTAGTCGGCGACCAGGAACAGTTTAAAGCCGGCGATATCAATAAATTCCTGAATATTTTTCAGGTACTTAATCCTGAGGTGGTTATCTGTCATATGGACCCGTCGGTTAAACTGAGTATCGAACTTACAATTAATAAAGGACGTGGATATGTGCCGTCAGAGGAGAATAAAATCCCGAACGCACCCATTGGAACCATTGCCATTGATTCAATCCACACTCCAATTAAGAATGTAAAGTACACAATCGAAAATTTCAGGGTTGAGCAGAAAACCGACTATGAGAAGCTATTGATCGAAGTGGTCACAGACGGTTCCATTCAACCAAAAGAAGCGCTGAAAGAAGCAGCGAAGCTTTTAATACACCACTTTATGCTCTTTTCAGATGAGCGCATTTCAATTGATTCAGAAGAAAAGTCTGTTACCGAAGAGTTTGACGAAACATCACTCCATATCAGGCAATTATTGAAAACCAAGTTGGTTGACATGGATCTCTCTGTCAGAGCCCTCAACTGCCTCAAAGCAGCTGATGTTGAAACATTAGGTGAGCTGGTTGCCTTCAACAAGAATGACCTCTTGAAATTCAGAAACTTCGGAAAAAAATCACTTACCGAACTAGAAGACCTTGTAAAAGCCAAAGGACTTGAATTCGGAATGAATACGATCAAATATAAATTAGATAAGGAATAAGCAGATGAGACATAGGAATAAAATCAATCACCTAAGTAGAACCAGTTCGCACCGCAACGCCATGCTTTCTAATATGGCAGCCTCGCTTATACTTCACAAAAGGATTACCACAACCGTGGCTAAGGCAAAGGCATTGCGCACCTACGTTGAACCTATCATTAACCGGTCTAAAGAAGATTCGACCCACTCTAGAAGAATGGTGTTCAGATTGCTTCAGAACAAGATTGCAGTAACTGAGTTATTCAGAGAAATTTCGACCAAAATTGCCGATCGCCCGGGCGGTTATACAAGAATTATTAAATTAGGCAACAGGTTAGGCGATAGTGCCGAGATGTGTCTTATCGAACTGGTTGATTTCAACGAAAACCTCTTGACCGATAAGGGTACAAAGAAAGTTGCAAAAACAACACGTCGCCGTTCAGCTAAAAAAACTACTGCTAAAACTGAAACAGTAACCGCAGCAGCTACTACTGCCCAGGTTGAAACCATAGAAGAAGCAAGCGTTAGTGACGAAACATCTTTGGAAACTACGGCCGAAATGTCCGATACCCAACTTGATGCAACCGATGGCGATAAACAGCAGGATGAAGCCAGTAAGGATGAAAATAAGTAATAAACAATAACTTAATCAATAAAAGGATAAAGTCATTGAAACCGACTTTATCCTTTTTTTTTGAATTGAATTACCTTTGCATAAAATATACTAATCATATGAGCCATATTGTAAACATTCATGCCCGACAGATTTTGGATTCTAGGGGCAATCCTACAGTTGAGGTTGATGTATTAACCGAAAATGGAATAATTGGCCGGGCCGCAGTGCCTTCAGGTGCATCAACTGGTGTGCATGAGGCCGTTGAACTTCGTGATGAGGATAAGAGCGTGTATCTTGGAAAAGGTGTTTTAAAAGCCGTCCAGAACGTTAATACAATCATCGCAGAGGAGCTTCACGGATACTTTATTACCGATCAGGGTGAAATTGACCGAAGAATGATAGATCTTGATGGGACACCCAACAAGGCAAACCTTGGGGCAAACGCGATTTTGGGGGTTTCGATGGCAGTTGCCCATGCCGCTGCTCAGGAAACCAACCAAACCTTGTTCAGGTACATTGGCGGAACTGGGGCAAATACACTTCCGATTCCAATGATGAACATAATAAATGGGGGCAGTCATGCCGATAACAGCATCGACTTCCAGGAATTTATGATTATGCCTGTTGGTGCCTCAAATTTTGCCGAAGCCCTGAGGATGGGTGCCGAGGTTTTTCATAACCTGAAAGCAGTGTTGAAAAAACAAGGTTACTCAACTAATGTTGGCGATGAGGGTGGCTTTGCCCCAAATCTCAAATCAAATGAAGAAGCAGTTACAGTAATTCTTCAGGCGATTGAAAAGGCCGGCTATAAACCAGGTATTGATATTTTCATCGCCCTGGATCCTGCCTCAAGCGAGTATTTCAGGCCAGAAGAAAACGTCTACCACCTGCATAAGTCAACCGGGGATAAACTGACCCCCTCCCAAATGGTTGATTATTGGCAAAACTGGGTAAATAAATATCCCATCATTTCAATTGAAGATGGTATGGCAGAAGATGACTGGGATGGCTGGAAAGAAATTACGGATCGAATTGGTTCGAAAGTACAGCTGGTTGGCGATGATTTATTTGTTACCAACGTAGAACGTTTATCATTAGGAATAGAAAAAGGAATTGGCAATTCAATCCTGATCAAGTTAAACCAGATAGGAACCCTTACCGAAACAATAGATGCCGTGAATCTTGCGTATAGGCATGGTTATACAGCCATCATCAGTCATCGTTCAGGCGAAACTGAAGATACTACTCTGGCTGATCTGGCAGTTGCACTCAATACCGGATTAATAAAGACTGGTTCGGCCAGCCGCACAGACAGGATAGCTAAGTACAATCAGCTATTGAGAATAGAAGAAATACTTGGAATTACAGCCAGATATCCGGGTAAGAGTTTCAA
>Ga0351861_1221_pt1 | contig 7742 bp, 7 predicted proteins | sample BONcelHFGM3001F9_FD_206795 | JGI IMG/M metagenome (GOLD analysis project Ga0351861, IMG submission 206795) | Enriched cells from coal bed in the Powder River Basin, Montana, United States - BONCAT cells FGM rep2 HSBNCT.FGM.300.1.F9 ...
GACGGGAACGCCGGTGCTTCGAGAAGGGAAAAACGTGATCCGCGGAAACCGTGTCATCCTGTTGCTCGACGAAAACCGGGGGGTTGTGGAAGCCCATGAGCAAAAAAGGGTCACGGCAACCATCTATCCCGCTGACGAGCAGGGCAATCCGAAATGAGGGACAGCGATCCTGACCGTCGTCCCATGGGCTGCTCCGGAGCGTTGATCGCCACGGGACTCGTCAAGCTCTATGGAGGAAGGAAGGTCGTAAACGGCATCGACCTGAAGATCCAGGCCGGTGAGGTGGTAGGCCTATTGGGACCCAACGGGGCAGGCAAGACCACGACATTCTACATGATCATCGGTTTGGTCCAGCCCGACGGAGGGGCGGTAAGCCTGGACGGGGATGATCTGACACACTGCCCCATGTACCTGAGGGCGCGCAAAGGTTTGAATTATCTGCCTCAGGAGCCGTCCATTTTTCGCAAGCTGACGGTGGAACAGAACATCATGGCCATTCTGGAAACCCTGGATATCGATCGCCAGGAGCGCCAGGAAAGGCTGGGGGACCTGCTGGGTGAGCTGGATTTGCAGGGATTGGCCAAAAATTTTGCCTATTCCCTGTCGGGAGGGGAACGGCGACGCGTGGAGATTACCCGGGCGCTGGTGACGTCGCCTCGTTATATCCTTCTGGATGAGCCATTTGCCGGGATCGATCCCTTGGCCGTGGCGGATATCCAGCGAATCATTTTTAAATTGAAAGCCAAGGGGATCGGGGTTATCATCTCCGATCACAACGTTCGGGAGACCCTTACCGTTTGTGATCGGGCCTACATCATCAACGAAGGCGCCGTTCTCGTAGAAGGGACTCCCGATGTGATTGCCGCCTGTGAGGTGGCCCGAAAAATCTATTTTGGAGAAGATTTTGTTTTCAATGGATAAGATCTATGGCGTTTGAACTCAAACAGAACCTGAAGCTAAGCCAACAGCTTGTTATGACGCCCCAACTCCAGCAGGCGATCAAGCTGCTCCAGCTATCCCGGCTGGAAATGGTGGATATGATCAACCAGGAACTGGAAGAAAATCCCCTCCTCGAGGAAAATGTCCCGGAAGATTTTATCGAAGAGGAAAGGCCGGCGGAAAACGACACCCTGATGACCCTCCAAGGCGAGGAGGTCAAAAGCATTGAGCACACCTCTGAAATTACGGGAGAGGGCGATGGCAGAGAGGATTTCGATTGGGAGAACTACCTCGAGGACTACGGCCCGGTGGCATCGTCCTATGAAAGGCGAGATGACGACGGTCCTTCCTGGGACAACCTCCTGACCAAGGCGCCCTCTCTTGCCGATCATCTCATGTGGCAACTGCGGCTTTCACTGCTGACCGAATTGGAGATGCGCGTGGGCGAGCAGATCATCGGCAATATCGACCAAAACGGTTACCTTGCCGCATCGGTAGGCGAAATTGCCGAGCAGGAGCGCGTTGAGCCTCCTCTGGTCGAACAGGTTCTGTCCAAAATTCAGACATTCGATCCCCCCGGAATTGCAGCGAGAGGACTCCAGGAATGTCTTCTTATCCAGGCCCGCCTTCTTGGGGTTGACAACCCTTTGATCGAGCAGATCATCTGTCATCACCTCAAAGACCTGGAAGTCAAAAATTATGCCCTGATTGCCAGAAAAATGAAGGTTTCCCTGGAAGAAGTCATGGCTGCATTCACCTTGATCAGCCATATGGATCCCAAGCCGGGAAGCGCCTTCCAGGATGATCGGGTGCAAACCGTAATTCCGGACGTATATGTCATCAAATCCGGTGGCGACTACAAGATCGTTTTAAATGACGATGGCCTCCCGAGGTTGAGGATCAGCAATTTTTATCGGGAGATCATGGCGGGTATCGAAGGGCGCAAAGAGGGTGAAACGGGAAAGCGCTACATCAAGGAAAGGGTTCAGTCCGCTACCTGGCTGATCAAAAGTATACAGCAACGGCAAAAAACCATCTACAAGGTCGCCGAGAGTATCGTCCGTTTCCAGAAGGAATTTTTTAACAAGGGAATCGGTTATTTAAAGCCTTTGGTTCTGCGGGATGTTGCCCTGGATGTAGAGATGCACGAATCCACCATCAGCCGGGTGGTGACGAACAAATATATGCAGACGCCATCCGGTCTGTTCGAATTGAAATACTTCTTCAGCAGCGGCATCTCTGTGGCTGGTGGAGATGCGATCGCCTCCAAGAGCGTCAAGGAGGATATCCGCAAATTGATCGCAGAAGAAGACACGAGAAAGCCTTTGAGCGACAGCGAAATTGTTGAGCGCCTCGGGGAAGCAGGAATTTCCATCGCCCGCCGAACAGTGGCAAAGTATCGTGAGATGATGGATATATTACCGTCATCCCGGAGAAAAAGGTATTTTTGAGATTGAAAAAACGCATTGACTTTTTGAGTTGAGATTCATATAAGGCTGAACTTTGCGATTGCTGGATATACCAACAAAAAGAAATTTATCGCAGGGAGGATAAAGATATGAAAATTGCCGTGACCTTCAGAAATACGGAAGGTGAAGAATGGTACAAGCAATATATCGATGATCGGCTCCAGAAGCTCAAGAAATACCTCGATCATCCCGTGGAGGCCCACATCGTCCTTTCTGTGGAAAAATTCCGGAACGTGACAGAGATCAACCTGACGGAGAATGGCCTGAATCTCAACGCCCGGGAAGAGGCGAAAGACATGCAGCTCTCCATTGACAATGCCGTGGAAAAGATCGAGCGGCAACTGAAGAAGCACAAAGAAAAAATCAGGATTCACAAAACCGGTCCCGGCAAGTCGGCAGAGCCGTCAGGGAGTACCTTCGACGAAATGGAAGATCTTGGAGAGGGTCGTATTGTAGAGACGAGAAGAGCCGTGCTCAAACCCATGTCCCTCGATGATGCCATCTTGGAAATGGAGGCGTCCAGATACCGGTTTTTCCTCTATCGGGATATTGCTACGGAGAGTATCTGCGTTATCTATCGCCGCGATGATGATCGTTACGGTTTGATAGAAACCAACAGTTGATCTTTGAGGATGGGGCATGAAAATTACGGAAATGCTCAGGAAGGACTGTGTTATTGATGTATTGACGTCGGCGACGAAGAAGGATACCTTGCGGGAACTTGCGCAGGTTATCCTCCGGGAGTATCCGGAGTATGATGACGAAAAAGTGGTCAAGGTCCTACTGGATCGGGAGAAACTGGGGAGTACAGGAATTGGCGACGGTATCGCCATTCCCCATGGGAAGCTGGTCATGCTCGATCAATTGATGGTTTCCTTCGGACGTTCTCCCGAGGGCATCGATTTCAATGCCATGGATGGAAAACCGGTCCACCTTTTCTTCCTTCTTCTTGCGCCGGAGAATTCTGCAGGGCTTCACTTGAAGGTTCTGGCCAAAATTTCCCGAATGTTGAAGGATCCCGATTTTCGTATGCAACTCCTTCAAGCGGAATCCACCGAAGCGCTGTACAAAATCATCAGCGACAAGGATGATGCCTGTTGATTATTGATCCATAACGCCACTATTACACGATTCATGATGGGGTGCGCACCAGCAGAAGTGGTCGGGGACGCTATGAGAAGGCTCACTCTACGAAAGTTCATCTCCAACAACAAAGAACGTCTGGGACTTTCAGGAATACGGGAAACACGCAACACAGACAGAAGAATCAGCAAGCCCACCATCCATGCCTGGCAGCCGGATATGATACCACCCGTAAACAGCTTCCTTGTGCTGGGATCCCGCTCTGTCCGATACATCATTCAAAGGCCACAACTCCTTCGCCGCCTGTTCGCGACAAAGATCGCTTTCGTTTTCCTCGCGGACAATCTGCAACCCCCCGAAAATTGGGCTGCGTTGATTTCTCAGCAGCAAATCGCCCTGGCCGTTTCCCGGCTCGATGAATACCTCCTGGTCAGTCGTCTGGTGGGTCTGGTTAAGGAAACCTGGGAGGGGATCAAACAGATTCAGGCGGGATTGATTGAAATGAACGGCCTGGGAATTCTGTTGACCGGGGGATCAGGATTGGGCAAAACCCGTTGCTCCCTTGACCTGGTTCGCCAGGGGCATCGCTGGATTGCCGATGATGTGGTTGTCCTGGAAAAAAAATCATCTGGAGTGATTGTGGGACGTCCCCATGTAAGAACGAAAGGCCTCTATCATCTCCGAGACAAAGGAATTCAGCGTATGGCCGATACTGTCGGAACCGATGCCCTGCGGGATGAGGCCTTTGTGGATCTTGTCGTTGAGTTTCGCGTTTCCGAAACAGACCGGCCGGAGGGCCTTGAGGCGACGAGAACGATCCATGGGAAGCCGATTCCCCTCATCCGCTTGACTGGCACAGGCATATGCGAAGCCTGGGCCCCAATGCTTCTGGATCTGGTCCATGCACGGCGCCTGAGGGAGGCGTACCAATGAAGGCCATGCAGGTGGTTATCATTACAGGTTTATCAGGATCAGGTAAAAGTACGGCCCTGCGGGCCCTGGAAGATATCGGCTTTTTCTGCGTCGATAACCTGCCTGTGGTACTTCTTCCAAAATTCATACAAATCCAATCCAGCGCCTCCAAAAAGATTTCAAAGGTGGCCATTGTGATGGATCTCCGGGAAAAATCCTTTCTCGAAAAATACCCGACCATCTTCAAGGCACTTAAGGAAAAGGGTTACACCATCGAGATTCTCTTCCTCGACGCAAACGATGAGGCCCTCCTTCGTCGCTTCAGCGAGACGCGGCGTCTTCATCCCCTGGCTGTCAGGGGGTCCGTCTTGGAGGGTATTCATTCAGAGAGGGTGAAATTGGCGACGCTCAAAGGTATGGCCGACCATATTGCCGACACGTCTTCATACAATGTTCATCAACTGAAGGATGCGATCCAACGGATTTACCTGGGCGCGGATGGCGGAAGGCGACTGATGGTTGTGGTGACCTCCTTCGGATACCGCTATGGCGTTCCCGTCGATGCGGATGTGGTTTTCGATGTGAGATTCCTCAGCAACCCCTATTTCGTGAGGGAACTCAAAGCCTTGGATGGGCATAATCCAAAGGTCCGGGAGTATGTCCTGGCGTCTGAGGACAGCCGGGCGTTTGTCGTGAAACTTTTTGATTTGATGGCCTTTCTTGTTCCCCGGTATGAAAAAGAAGGGAAAACCCGTCTGAATGTCGCCCTGGGTTGTACCGGGGGAAAGCACCGCTCTGTGGTGATGGCCAATGAGTTGGCGGGACATTTCAACGACAAGGGCTATCCAACCCACATCAACCATCGCGACATAATGAAAAGCTGATGATCTCCTTCAGAACGAGGCGGGTATTTTCTTTGTCACATTATCCGCAATCCAGTGGGCGTCCCACCATTCCGTTGGGTTAACGAATTTGCCCCCCACAACCATCGAAAAATGCAGATGGTCTCCACCAGCGAGGCCGGACAGGCCGCTGTGCCCGATGACCTCGCCTCGTTTGATGGACTGTCCGTTTTGGACCTGAATATCAGACAGGTGGGCATACAGGGTTTGGAGGCCTTGGCCGTGATCGATGATGACCGTATTGCCGTAAATGCCCAAAGCCCCCGTGAAGGCGATGATGCCCGTATTGGCTGCTTCAATCGGGGCTTTTGCCGTTGAAGCGAGGTCGACGCCCATATGAACGCTTTCCCCTATCGGTCGACCCCGGTAAAGCCAGAGGCGCCTGTCACCGAACTGTGCCATGGGGGACGCGTCTTTCATGCGCAAGAATGTGTCTTGCCAGAGCTGTTTGGCCCCCGATTTTCGGGCGATCTCTTCTATGGTCCTGTTGTTCTTCCCCCGGAGCTCCGAGTTGACATAGACAAAAATGTCGATGGGCGTTTTATCCCGTAAGGCAGGGTTCTGAGCGATGAATTCCGGCATTTTCTGCTGAAGAAAATGGTCTGACAATGCCATCTTGTCGTTGCGAAATTTTTTCTTTAAGACCAGGCGAGGTACGACGGCGGTAGCCTCGTTTCCCCCCGCGTCACGGGCCACGATCCGGATGCGTCCACGATCAGAGCCGTTGTCGATTGGCATGGCAAAGAAGACTATATAACATGCTTTGCCTGAGAGGGTGGTGGGATAGGCGGCAAAAGGGATGTCGTCCACAAAGACCCCGGTTGTATGGACCGGTTTCGATGTACGATATAAGATCATGCCCGTGCCGCCAGGGCTGACATAATTGGTGGGGGTGAGGAGAAAGATTTGCGGTGGAACGATCTCGGCGTCCATTGTCTTCGAGACGGAAGACGTATTGCTCCAGAGGGACTGATCCGTGGCGGCAATCGTCAGGAGGGCGGGGCCGTCCTGGAGTTTCAGGGCCGTGGAATCAATCGGCAGCAGAAGGGTATCGCGGTGTTGTGTTTTTGCGTTGTAGTGCCGATCGGAAATCACCTGTGTCCGGTTTCCCTGGGTGATGCTTACCGACACGCGACGAAGGCCGCTTTTGGCGTCCCCTACGGCGATGTTCAGGACACTGTGTCGACCCAAGGCCCGGATATCTTCCGTCATCTTGATTTCCGGTTTTTCAAATTCTCCCCAACCATTAAAAAACCACCATCCCATAACGATTAAAATAATAATAAATGCAAAAATAAAAAAAGTCCGGTATGTTTTCATGGAAGACCCCGTTGGTTTTATCGCTGTGTTGGGAGGACATATAGTGGTTGCTCAATCTCTTTGCAAGACAAAAAAAATAGAACGACGGGATATGGCTGGCCATCTCAATACGGCCTGGTCGATAGCGATAGATATCCCAACCTCCGAAACCAAATTTCTTTACATTTCGTCTGTAAGCGGGTAATGTGTAGAACTACACGCATGGCGTTTTTTATTGATCACAAAAATGTACATACGATATTCCCCTTAGAGATATAAATAAAAAGGAGAAGACAAGATGTTTAAGAGCATGGTTCCGGTTTCGTTGGGCAGGCACGGTAAGAAGCGGGTGAAGGCGATTGAGAATTTTGAATTTGCCAAAGGTATCAATATGGCTTCGGTGATGGTTCACGAGTTTTCCAGGGTAGCATCGGTATATCCGGTTATCTTTGTGGAGGACAAGCAGAAGGATCAATTCAAGCCGGTTGTTTTGTTGGGATTGGAAGAGGGGGAGAATCTTTTTGTGGAAGGCGACAAGTGGCAGGCGTCTTATATTCCCGCGATCATTCGTCGTTATCCTTTTGCATTGGCCAAGACGGACGAGGAAGGCCGATTTACCGTATGCATAGACGAGCAGAGCGATCTCATTCAGGATGAGGAAGGGCAGGCATTGTTCAATGACAATGGTGAGCCGGCGGAGCTGATGGAGCGTGTGAAGCGATATTTGGCGGAGTTGCAGCAGATGGATGCGTTTACGGAGGAATTTTGTAAGTATTTGTCGGCCAAGAACATGTTTACCCCCCTGAACATGAAGGTTCGTATTGGGAATGAATTGCGTAACATAACAGGCGGTTACATTGTGAACGAGGAGCGTCTGAATTCTCTGTCGGACGAAACGTTCTTGGAGATGCGCTTGAAGAAATATATTCCGGTTGTTTACTCCCATTTGAGTTCTCTTTCTCAGATTGAACGCCTGCTGGGATTCAAGGAAAAAAGGCTGATCAAGGCTACGGAACTGGGTGAGCATTTCAGCGAAATCGAGGCAGGGGATCGATCGCCGGACGTTCCCTCCGCAGACGTGAATACCGCTGAAACATCAGCGGGAAAGCTGAAAAAAAGTAAATCGGTTAGAACCCAG
>Ga0351861_1223_pt1 | contig 7646 bp, 7 predicted proteins | sample BONcelHFGM3001F9_FD_206795 | JGI IMG/M metagenome (GOLD analysis project Ga0351861, IMG submission 206795) | Enriched cells from coal bed in the Powder River Basin, Montana, United States - BONCAT cells FGM rep2 HSBNCT.FGM.300.1.F9 ...
AAGAAGATTATGAATTTGAAGAGCTGGATGAAGAAGATCTTAAAGATATTGAACAGGCAGAAAAAGATATTGCAGCAGGAAATTATAAAACTCTGGAACAGGTAAAAGAGGAATATAAATGTCAGTCATAATATCGAAAGCAGCATTAAAAGATATTGCAGACTTGGACAATGAGAAACAGGGTATTGATTGCTCTTACTAAACTTCAGAAAGGGGAAATAAAACCTGAAAAATTAAAGGGGCTGAATAGTATAAATTTCGAGCAGGTAAATACAGGGTAATTTTCAAATATAATAAAGATGGAAATATAGAAATTGCAAAGGTAAAACTTAGAAAAATTGTTTATAGAAAACTGTAAGATGAACAAAGGATTTTTCTGTGTATGGAGCATTTCACCCCATACACAGAAGTGAAGTTATTTTTTTTCGGAAGTATCTTTCCCCTTTTTCTGCTTTTTAAGTCCTTCCAGTGTTTTCAAAGTAGCTTCTTTATACTGTCTGGCGAAAGAATTTCCTTTATCTATTTCCAGAACCTTATCGTAATATTTAATAGCTTCTTTATATTTTTCCATAGTTCCAAGAGTAAAAGCTTTATTATTCAATGCAGTAGTAAATTTCGGGTCCAGTTTCAGTGCCTGATCGAAACATTTAATTGCTTCTGCCTGTTTCCCGATGTTTGCCAGAGCCATTCCCTTGCCATTCCATGCATCTATATTCCGTGGTTTTATTTTCAGTGTCTTATCATAATAGCTGATGGCCTCTTTATATTTTCCCTGATTAAAGAAACTTACACCCATAATATAGAGGGCTGTATCCATAGAAGGGTCAGCCTTCAGAGCTTTATCAATACATTCCTTTGCTTCTTTATATTTTCCTGTTGCCTGTAATGCCCATCCTTTATTTACAAGGGAAGGAACATAGTCAGGAGCAATTGATAAAGCTTTATCAAAAGATATAATTGCCAGATCATATCTTTTCATATTATTCAGGAGTCTTCCCCTGTTATCAAAGGCTTTAACGAAATTAGACTGATATTCCACTGCTTTATCATAACATTTAATTGCTTCTTCATTTTTTCCCTGTTTCTCAAAGACTCTGCCCTTGCCGTCCCATGCCTGTGGAAATTCAGGATAAATCTCCAGGGCTTTATCAAATTCCACAAGAGCTTCATCGTATTTCTGCTGATTAAAAGCAATATCTCCTTTGTTAAAAAGAGGTTCTGCCTTTTCGGCTTTTTCTCTTCTTATTTCCTCTTTATCCTTACATGAGCAGAATGTAAGTAATATAAGGAGAAACATAATAATTGAAATGGATTTTTTTAGTAACATAAGTAATCAACCTTTCTTTGTCTGTCTTTTTTTTAGTAAACTGATTATATCAGAAACCTTACCTTTATGTAAATAAGACAGTGATTAAACTTTTCTAATTTTTCATCTTCCTGCAAATGTGAGTATATGTTCAGAGTATCTTCTTTCTGATAGAATTATTATTCTATGTGGATAATTATTGTTTTTCATATTATTATTTTTTTTCTACTTTACTGCTTTTTATAAAAAGAATATAATAAAGAAAAAAGGAGTGATGAATTATGGTAAAAGATAAGACGTTAAAAATCTCTACAGACTCTCACAGGAGATTAAAGTTAATTGCTACATCTGAAGGAGTATCTATAAAAACTTATTTAGAGAAATTAATAATGCGTTTATATGAAAATTTTCAGGATATAGATATATTACCATTATCAGAGGAAGAGAAAGAGGATTTAAAGATTTCTGAAGAAGATATTAAGGCCGGAAGGGTATATAACCTGGAGGAAGTCATAAATGAAGATAAAGATATCTGATATTGCAAGAAAGAATATAAATAAGCTTCCTGCAGATATCAGGCAGAAGGTTTATGATAAACTGAAAGGGCTTATTGCAGGTAAGACCAGATATAAGAGATTACAGGATTGTTCTGTTTATAGCTGTAGGACAGGAGATTACAGAATACTTTTTGATATAAACCATGAAAATGATTATATTATCAGAACAGTCAGGCACAGAAGAGAGGTTTACAGGGATATTTAATATCTCAAAATCATAGGTACCATAATGAAATTTAATTATGAAAAAAATAGATAAATCTTACATCTTACTTATAGCCCCTTCCATAATTCTTTTACTCTTAGCTATTTTTCTCCGTCTCTCATGTGATAAAACATGTTATAACCTTGAAACAGCACAGTTCGCCGCTAAAAATCTTACAGAAGATAATCCTTTTACATCTGTTGTTTTATCTTATTATTTTAAGAATTTTTTTAAAATCTACAGTATATACCATATCATACCTGTATATCTTTTCCTTTTACCTTCAGTATTGTTGTTATCTCTGTCTCTGTCTTCTATGAAATTTTCTCTTTCTTTCTCTGAAAAAGAAAAATATTTACCTTTTATTTTATTCATTTTTTCCTTTTCTATTACAATGGGGTCACACTTTTTCATAACAGGCCATCTTCCTCCTGTAGGAGATGAGTTCTGTTATGTCTTTCAATCAGATGTTATGGCACAGGGAAGACTTTACGAAACATCTCCTTCCTGTTCGGATTCCTTTCATAGCTGGAGTATTATTAATGACGGCAAATGGTACAGCAAGGTTACTGCAGGATGGCCTCTTTTACTTGCTGTCGGTAGATTCTTTCATGTAGAATTTATAATAAATCCAATATTAAGTGCTTTATCTATTGTAATACTTTATCGTACGGGAAAATTATTGCTCGGCAATGAAGGGGCTTTTATATCCGTAAGTTTTGCCCTTCTGTCACCTCTGTTTTTTTTACTGGGAGGTACTTATTTCCCTCATAATGCAGTTTCATTCCTTGCACTTTTATTTATATATGGCATATTCAAAAGTTTTTATGAGAAAAGCTGGATTTATCCGGCATTATCCGGCATATCCTCTTTATTCCTTATTCTCATCCGTCCCGGTGACGGACTCTCCATATGTGCCGGCACTGTTCCTCTTATGATATATCTTTTCATAAAATCAAAAGAAAAAAAACCTTTTTTATTAAAATTACTGTCCATAGGCCTGTTTTTTTTTCTCGGTGCAGCTTTTCTGTTAATGATTAATCATATACAGAACGACTCTCCATTTCTATTCGGATATGAAAAATATGACCCTGACGATAAATGGGGGTTTACTCCTTCTGTTCATACACCGATCCATGGACTTTTTAACAGTGCCTTTTCTTTTATGAGAAACTCTTTCTGGACTGTTCCTTTTGTTGCTTTTTTTACCATCCTTTCATTCTTCGGGAAAGAAGTAAAAATTATTTTACTCCTTGTACCTGTATTATTTCTCGGAATTTCTTACGGAGGGTTTTATTATAACGGAGCTTTCGAGATTGGTTCACGGTATTATCTTCCTTCTTTTATGTTATGCCTTATACCTGCCTCGTCTGGATTGCTCTATTTAAAAAAATGGCTGGAAGAAAAGAAATTTAAAGGAGTCCATCTCCTGACTCATTCGTTAATATGTACTGTCATATTATTTATGATCTTCGGAGTATTTATACAACTTTTTCCTTCTGTTAAAGGACAGTATCGTTTCAGATGTGAACCTGCTGCGTTTATGTCAGAAAATTTAAATATTTCCTCTTCTTCTCTTATTTTCCTGAAAGGTCATGGATATTTCGGCAATATGTTCTTTACGAGGAATTTCTCTGATTATAAGTCTCAAAAGATTATCACTGTCCTCTATCTTGATCCGGTTCAGAATGAGAAGCTTATAAAATCCTATCCTGATAGAAAGGTTTATACACTGGAATGGCAGGGAAGAGGAGAAAAATTTATTGTTAAAGAAGGTATAGATAATGAAAAAACAGTAAAGAATTATATGGCATCTGCCAGTAATTATATAGAATTTAACTGGGATAAATCTATAGAATGCTGTAAGTCTGCTCTCTCAATTGAACCTGATAATACAGAAGTATTACATCTTCTGGCAATGCTCTATGATGCAAAAAAAGAATTTCCCATGGCTATAGAAATCTATAAAAAACTTTCAAAAAATCCTTCTTTAAGAGATATTTCTCTGTACCAGACAGGAAGGGATCTGGGAGATATGGGCAAATATGAAGAAGCAATAGTTGTATTTGAAAATCTGCAGACAGGCGATAAAGCTCTATATATGAAGGCAAAAAACTGGATTGCCTACTACAGGAGATTCAGTGAATAGTGTGTAATAAGTGTTCACTCACTACTCACTACTCACTGCTCACCTGCCTTACCCCTGTTCAATGGCAACTATACGGCAGATGCTGGATTCTCCGCCAAGAAATCTCCAGGGGAAACATCCCACATAGGTTCTCTTGTTAAGAAATCTCTTTAATTCTCCTCCCAGGTTTTCTGCATGTATTATATCTTTCGGGAAGAGATCTATATGCATCAACTGATAATCTTCAGTTGGGAAGAAATCATCAAGACCTTTATTATATTTCTTTTTCAGGAATTTCTCTGCTTCTTTTGCCTGTACAGGGCACCATTCTCTGATTTTCGTATTCATAGGATGATCGGCAGAACCGCAGTCCACACCTATCCATTTTATTTTTTTCTTCTGGCACCAGTTTGAGAATTCTTTCGTTGGTCCCGGATGTTTTACCATATAACGTACTTCATCTGCTTCCGGTTGATCCCATGAATATTTCAGATAGCCTGTATGAATTATGAGAATATCATGTTCCTTTACTTCCACACGTTTTTCTATCTGTTCAGATGTGTAGATATCATAATCTTCTGTACAATCACTCAGATCTACCACTGCTGCAGGCCCTGTAAGGTCATCAAGGGGTATACTTGCAATATCTCTTCCATGTGTGCAGAAGTGAAGTGACCCGTCTAAATGTGTTCCCACATGGTTACTTGTAGTTATAAGCTGTCCGTTTGCCCCGTTAGGTGCAAGACGTTTGAAGAATTTTACCTGCAACGGCTCATAGGTGGGCCATGCAGGTGTGAGAACACTTAAAGGCTGGGTAAGATCATAGAATTTTAAATTCATGTAATTAAACACTCCTTAATAAAAATTTTAACTTTAAGCCTGTGAGGTTAGCTTTAGCTTAATAGTTGTTTTACTGGTATTACTGCCAACATTTTATTTACCGTATCTTTGTGGGGATATTTGTTCTGAAAGTCTTTTAAAGTGTTGAGCATAACCTGTGCTTTTGAGAGGTTTTCCACTTTCTGGTAATTTTTAAAGATATTCAGAAATTCTGTTCCTTCCGATGTTTTAAAATAAAGTCTGAAGTTAAAATCTTCCTGATGTTTCAATATTGTCATTATTTTCAACACCTGCCTCATTGAAAAATGTAATATAATAAAGTATATTTTTTAGCCCCCGAGACCCCGACAACTTTAAACTATTAATTCTTCATTTGTTAAAAAAATCCTTTAAAAAATAAAAAACTTATTGTATAATTAAAATCAGTGATCAGTAACCAGTTACCAGTGACCACTGCTTACTGCTCACAGATCACTGATCACTGTTTTAAGGGAGGTTATTTTTATGAAAATAGGAGTCTTATTACATGGCTGCGGTGTTTTTGACGGAACAGAAATACAGGAAGCAGTTCTTACACTTCTGTCTCTTGACAGGGCAGGAGTGGAAGCAGTATGTATTGCACCTGATAAGGATCAGATGCATGTCGTTAACCATGTTACAGGACAGGTATCAGGCACAAGAAATATCCTGGAAGAATCTGCAAGAATTGCCAGACGTAATGTGAAAAATATTAAATCTGTCAGTGTAGATGATATAGACGGCCTTATCATACCCGGTGGTTTTGGTGCTGCGAAAAACCTCTGTGATTTTGCAGTAAAAGGAGAGAACTGCACAGTAGATCCGATTGTAGAAGATTTTATTAAAAATGTTCATAATAAAAGAAAGCCTGTAGGAGCAATCTGTATAGCACCGGTAATTGTGGCAAAGATCCTTGGGAAAGATGTAAAAGTCAGACTGACCATAGGGACAGATAAAGCTACAGCTGAAAAGATTAATAAAATGGGAGCAGAACATATAGAATGTCCTGTTAATGATTTTGTAGTGGATGAAAAATACAGAATAGTATCAACGCCTGCCTATATGCTGGGACCTGGGATTAAAGATATTGCAGAAGGTATAGACGGCCTCGTGAAAGCTGTCATAGAACTGGCAAAGAAATAGTGAGTAGCGAGCAGTGAGTGGAATTTTCTGCTCACTGCCCACTGGTCACTGGTCACTGATTTACATTTTCTGCCATAAGTTTTGTAATTGCTTTACTGAACAATACAGGATCTTTAGGTTTTGAGCCTTCCAGTAAGAGTGCCTGATCGTAAAGGAGGAGTGTATATTCTTTCAGTAACTCACTGTTAGTGTTTTCTTCGAATATTTTATTCATAGCTTCTACTACCTTATGAACAGGATTGATTTCAAGTATTCTTCTGCTTCCCGGCACAGACTGCCCCATAGCCTGCAATATCTTTTCCATCTGAGGATCCATATCGCCTTCATCTGCTACAAGACAGCATATAGAATCTTTCAGCCTTCCCGATAGACGGACATCTTTCACATCATTTTTAAGATGTTCCTTCATAAAATCAATAAGCTTTTCATACTTTTTCTTTTCTGTTTCCTTATGAACTTCTTCAGTTTTATCAAGTTTTATATCACCTTTAGTGACGGATTTGACTTTTTTCCCTTTGTAATCATAAAGACTGTTCATTATAATATCATCCACTTCTTCTAACATTATAAGAACTTCATAATCTTTTTCTTTAAAAGCTTCCAGATAGGGAGAGTTTATCACTTCATCACGGGACATGCCTGTAATATAGTAAATCTCTTCCTGCCCTTCTTTCATATTCTCCACGTATTTTTCAAAGGTTGTAAATGAAGAACTGTCTGTTTTTGTGGACTGTAAAAGAAGGAGATCCGATAAAGTTTCTTTTTTGGCAAAATCATAATGTATGCCTTCTTTTAAAATTTTACCGAATTCTTTATAAAAATCAACATATTTCTCATACTGGTCCTTCTTCATTTCAGAGAGGGTATCAATTACTTTTTTTGTAAGATTATTTTTTATGATCTCTACCTGACGGTTATTCTGCAGTATTTCTCTTGAGATATTTAAAGGAAGATCTGACGAATCTACAACTCCTTTTACAAATCTGAGATAAACAGGGAGTAATTCCTCACAGTCAGACATAATCTGAACTCTTTTCACATAAAGGGTGGGGCCGTATTTGAAATCTCTGTAGAAAATATCGAAAGGTTTTTTCCCCGGTATATAAAGTAAAGCGGTAAATTCCGATGTACCTTCTGCTTTATAGTGAATTACTCTTGCAGGTTCTGATATATCTCTGGAAAGATGTTTGTAGAATTCATTATATTCACTGTCTGTTATATCTGATCTTGATCTCAGCCATATGGCTTTCTGTGAATTCAGTATCTCTTCTTCTATCTTCTTTGTATCTTTTTCATCTGTTTTTTCCACATCCATAACGATGGGGTGTTCTATATAATCGGAATATTTCCTTATTATATGCTTGATTTCCCAGCTGTCCAGATATTTCTGCTCATCTTCTTTTAAATATACTATAACATCTGTTCCTTTATGTTCTTTTTCTACTTCTT
>Ga0351861_1225_pt1 | contig 7563 bp, 4 predicted proteins | sample BONcelHFGM3001F9_FD_206795 | JGI IMG/M metagenome (GOLD analysis project Ga0351861, IMG submission 206795) | Enriched cells from coal bed in the Powder River Basin, Montana, United States - BONCAT cells FGM rep2 HSBNCT.FGM.300.1.F9 ...
CTCTCGAAGAGCTCAAGCGGGTGGCCGAGACTGCTTCCGACCCTGAAGCGACCATTGGGGAGCACAAGGAATTGAAGAGCAAGATCCTGGAGAAAATGGCCGGAATCGATGTGAAGCTTGCCTTTACCCACCTCGAACTGGGCCGCTCCGCCCTCAAAAGCCGTGATTTTTCCCGGGCCGTCGAAGAATGCTCCCCTATAGAGATGCCACTAAATGACCCTTGCTGTTCTACATTTCTTAGGAGGGCATCATTATCTTGAAAAATAGCACCATCGGCGGCATATCTAGCCGCATTTGAAGAATCAAAATAACCATATCTTACCGACACAAAAAGGTCATCTTTTTGCCAAGAATGACTAATCCCTGGAATAACATCATTAATTGTTTTATCACCATTCTCCTTTAGCCAGCCATCGGCAACAAGCGATTGGCAAGTGCTTTCATTTGCATAGAATTTAAAGCCTTGAGGCAGGTCTGAATGAACGAGCATAATATTTCGCACGTTTGCTGGTGGGGGGAATATTGGTAAATCAAGGCCAATTAATTCCTGATTAAATGAAACAAACAAGCAGGCTAGAAAAAGTAAACGCCACAAGGCCACTTTTTTCATTCTTTTGCTCCCACAAAAATTAATCTTGATCAAAATAGGAATCAGCATTGCAATATGTTGGAATTGGATCAGGGTCTACAAACAAATTATTATGGAAAATATCCCATAGATCATTAACATAACCAGGGAATAAGCCCTTTTTATTAAAACATGGATCATAAGCTATGATCGTGTCAAGTACAATAGCGTGATCATTAAAAACCCAATCTGAACAATTCCACATCGCAGAAAGAATGCCACCAATTGCTGGTATAGTACCAATCGCGACCAAATGCCATTCTTTCCCATATTTGGGGCGAAGAATGAACCTTCTCGTTTTTACATCCACCCCCTGGCCCTCTATTAGAGCCTTTAAAAGCACTGAATGTTCGCCGCACCAACCATAACTATGAATCAAAAGACTATCTAAACCACGCGGGTCGATTTTTGAGTCTGCTGGTCGTGGCTTATTACGCGGGCCATAACTGAACCCACTATGAAAATAATAGCTTTCAAGAAGAGACTCTTTAATATTCGCCGGAGTTTTCGTTGAACCAAAATTTAATGGTTGCAAAAGGCGGCAAGACATCTTGGTAATTTCCAAATACAATACCGCCTCCTTGATTTCCACATAGTTTCTATCATGTTGATAGTAACCAGTTGTTACGGGCTTACCCCATGTCGTGAAAAGTGTCTGAGCCCCCACTTCGGGGATTCGTTGGGAACCAAGGTTGGTGCCGTTGTTGTCGAAGGACCAGCTTAGAACCAGGTCCCAAATTCCTACGGTATCAGGTAAAGGCGTTGTTGATTCAAACTCTACCTCTGTTTCATTGCTCCCGTGGGTTGTGACGGGCGCGGAAGTAAACGATATGGGGGTTCCGGAAATTGTACCAGACACGCTTGCTGTAAATGATAGTGTCGGTGAGTTGGCCAAGTCTTTGAAATATGCCTTAAATCTCAACTTACTGGTTCCAAGACTTGCGCCGCTACGGACGTAGGAAATGGGGTGTGGAAAGCTTTCCTTTTGCTTGATTTCGTCGTTTACGATTTCGCCTTCCCATTGGAAAGGCTCAAGGTATTTGTCGCCAATTGGCCTATTTTTCTTGTAATCGCCTTTGCGATCATAGATCTGATTGCGATTTGCCCCCAAAAACTCAAGTTTTGAAATTCGGGGTTTTCCACCTTTGATCCCGACTAAAATCGAGTCAGAAAGGGGGTTTCCAGAAGAATCGGTTCCTGAGAGGGTTATTGTGTGGGTCCCTACTCGAAGGCCGGATGTTGCTATTGATGGGAAATCGGAACCTATGAATCCATCTAAGTTGCTTTCCCAACGGAAGTTCGTCACCGTGCCCGTTTTTTCACCTTGGAAGGAAATGGTTTGGCCAAGATCAAAAACAGAATCGGACGTTGGAGACACTATACACAATGAAGAAGAGCTCGGCCCAATTTGAACTTGCATGGGTTCGGTGACCCAAGGGCCATAATTTATATCGTAAGTGGGAATATATAACGCCGGTATTTGAAGGGAGATATTATGAAGGCCTGGGGTTAAAGACCTTGTTTTTAACCAAGGAAACATAGTCCCTGGATAAAAGTTATTCGAAGGATACTGCGAGACCCCGACAATACCATCACGGTCACTCACCCACTCAAAGTAGTTGAAATGAACAGTATTAAACCCTTGCAGATAAACCTCTTCGCCAGCATCAAACTGATGCTTTTCTGGTTCAAGGATTTTAACTGGAGGAAACATATCCCGGCCAGATATTTGAACTTCATTGAGGATAACATACGGAGTGTGAAAGACAGAGCCGGGCCAATTACAGGGATAAATGGTAATTGTCAGGTCTGTGAAGAAAAGCGCGCCGCTATCTATTACATAGCCGGTAATCAAGCAGTTTGGGATAACCTGAAATTCATGATTCCATGATTGTAGTTCCATCCACTGACCATCACAATGGCGACGGCCAAAGAATCTAAACCCACCCCACCTTCGGTTTTGAGTATAATAGGAAAAACAACCAAGTTGAACTGGTTTGTTCCAAGAAAAGGAGAGAGTTACGGGTTGAAAGGCAGAGGGGGATGAAACGATTGTTGAAAGATCCCCGTCAATAACGGGGCTTGTTCCTGTACCGGTTGATGTAATAAGAGAAGTTATATCAACAAGTCCTCTAGAAGGGAAAACCACTGATTGAGAAATCGTACCCTTGATCAAGGAAGAATTGCTTTGCGAGTCTGAGACAACTGGGTTGTTTCGGTTGAAACAACCGAAAGAAAAGATGGTGCAGGCGAGAATAACCAAAATCATGATGCCTTGAAGCAGGTTGCGAAAGCGCACGAAACACCCCCGGAGGGTTATATAATATTGTTGTGAAAAAACCTTGTTTCGATGCTGTGACCTTGGTTTGACGAGCAGATTATATATCAGGGGGGGGTACGGTCAACTTATTTTTTTTTGCAAGCGTTCACATGGGATGAAAACTGCGTAAAACCGACATTCCACAATTGGGAGACTCGGATTTCCTGCGTGCGCGCATCCTGAAGACCTGCTTCAATTCAAACACCATTTTTTTCATTTCCCCCGAGAATTTTGACTTCCACACCAAAATGACCATCGGCGTGAGACAACACGGTGTGACGGCCCGTCATTTCCAGAGTAAGGTATCTGGAAACTCCTATCGATTTCAGGAATTCCCGGTTGTGGCTGGCCACGATCAGGGCTCCCGGCCAGGCTTTCAGGGATTCCCGAAGGGCGGTTTCCCCTACGAAGTCCAGGCAGTGGGTTGGTTCGTCAAGCACCAAAACCTGAGGGACGGGTCTTTGATTATACAAACAGATCAAAGCCGCCCGGAAACGTTCCCCTGGACTTAAGGAGCGAAGAGAAGGATTGGCCAGGGCAATCGGAAACTTGTGTTTCATCAACATCGGCAGGATCTCCCCGAAAGACTGAAGAGAAGACCGTGTCAACAGGAGTGTTGATAAACTGTCTTCGGTCATCCAGTTCTCGCCGCCTTGTGAAATAAAACCGAGTCGACCATTCGTTGTCACTTTTCCGCAAAACGGCCTCAATTCTCCAACAATCATGTTGAGAAGAGTCGTCTTCCCAACCCCATTGGGTCCAACAACGGCAACATGCTCATAGCCAATGGAAAGGCGGATATCACGAAACAGGAATCGGCCGTCAAAACAAGCGGACACACCTTCCAGCAGAACCAACTCGGCTTCCTCCGAAATGTCTACGTCAGGAATGCACAGTTCAAGGGGAAGCTGAACGGCGAGTGACCGCATAGGTTAACTGCCTGGCAGTGTCCATTCGTTTCTGACTGACCTTTTGGGCCCTCCCTTGGCTGACCTGCGCCAGGCTGCGTTTCTTGTTCAGCCTCTGCCTGGGAGTGCATCTTTCCAGTTCGCTGATTCTGCCAAAGTTCTTTTTTCGCCGACGCCTCCGGATACTCTTTTCGTTTTTCTCCTCCTTTCTGACCAGGGCGTTCACCCCACGCAGGAAGCGGATTTCCGCCTCCTGCGCTTCTTGCTCCATGTGTTCTTCCAATTCCTTGAAACCGCCACTGAATGTGCGGCAACCAGATTCCGCAACAATAAAGAAGTTCCTGAACAGGGAAAGAAGATCACGATCATGGGAAACCACGACCAATCCCATTTTCCAATCGCGTATCCACTGGAAGAGCCATTTTCGTCCGGCCTCATCGAGATCTTCCGTCGGTTCATCCAACAAAAGCAAGTCTTTACGACTCAATTTGGCACACAACAACTGGAGCTTTCTTCTTTCACCGTCACTCAGGGCGAACGAATTTTGAAGGTGGGTGAGTGACGGAAGCCCGGCCAGATGAAGCTCCAGCTCCAAATCAGGCCGGTCCGTTGAAACCAGAGAGGACAAACGGTCCAGAACGTCCTTTGCCTGCCTGATTTGCTGAGGGACTTCGATAGGGTCGGTTCTGCGAATCACAATTCCGGAAGCCGGACGCTCCTTTCCAAGAATGGTGTGAAGGAATGTGGTTTTCCCCACTCCATTCCTGCCGATGACAGCAACCTTTTCCGGGCCAAGAATCATATGGATATTCCGAAACAACGGCCGGCCCTCGGCGGTGATCAGGCTTACTCCCTTCATCTCGATCAGAGTCTCCATGCGCATGGAATCAGCCTTGGGGGGTTTATTCATGGCAAACCTCACTCAGCATTTTCTTGATCAGGGCGAAAACATGCGGCTCCCCCTCGACGGAAAAAAGCACGCCGCCATCCCTCGCCACAGAATCCATTACCCGAAACTGGGAATAGATAAGGGGGAAGACATTCGTAGCCGCATATGGAACGAACACCTTTTTGACCGGTTGATCCGAGCGAACCAGGGAAAGAATTTTTGCCCGGAGTTCTTTGACCGCATCCTGATCGCGGCTGGATAACACAACCCAGGGTTGCCCCTGGGTGAGTTCTTTCAGATCTTCGGGGATTGGAGGGTGATCGAGGATATCGACCTTGTTGAACACGTATAGACGCGGAACATGATCAGCACCCAGTTTGGCCAACACATTCAGAGTGGTGCTCAAGTGCATGGTTTTTTCCGGGTCGGCAATGTCAACAACGAACAACAGAAGAGCAGATTCCTTGATTCCTTCCAGGGTGGATTCGAAACTGGCCAACAAGCGATCCGGCAGTCTGCGGATGAAACCGACCGTGTCACCGATCAAGACATCGCCTCCGTGATGGGTCAGCAAACGGGTGGTGGTATCCAACGTTTCAAACGGACGGTCCATGACCGACAGGGAAACACCGGCAATAGCGTTCATGAGTGACGTTTTTCCGGCGTTGGTGTAGCCGACGAAGGTTACCTTCCGACAGGAGGCCCGACCCTCTCGCTGGACGGTGTCCGATCTCTTGATCTTCAACAAGGCTTTTCGGTGTTCAGCGATTCTCCGGTCGATTTTCCGTGCGAGCAAGGCAGATGCGGTCTCACCAGGCCCCCGCCCAGTTACAATGCTGGAGGCCTGTTGGTCCATATCCAAGCCGATCCCACGGATTCTTGGCCGCAAGTATTCCAGATGGGCCAGTTCAACCTGGATCTTTGCCCTTCGGGTCTTGGCATTTTTCAGAAAGACATTGAGGATGATGGCTTCACGATCGGAAACCGATATGCCTGCAGCGTCCTCCAGGTTTCGCATCTGGGATGGAGAAAGTTCTGCATCGATCACCAGAAGATTCGCGCCGTGCTGGAGAGCCCGCGCGGCAATTTCCTTTGCCTTCCCGCTTCCCACCAAGGTTCGGGGATTCGGTTTCAGCAGTTTCACGGTCTCATGTCCGACGATTTCATCTCCCTGCGTTCGGACCAGACTCAAGATCTCGGCAAGCTGGGCGGATTGATCTGCCTCCGCTCCCAAGGTCACGACGTAGCATCTATTGGTACGCGCGATGGAATCGGCAGGCGTCGCCATTCGACGGTCCCAGTTTTGGATGATTTCGTCAAGGAGCCCGTCGTCGGCAATTGGGGCCTCGGCGTGCTCACGTATCGGTTCTGAATGGAATTTCATATTTTCTCCCTTTGCTCTGCAACGAAAGACACAGTCAGACGATCTGACCCCAAGCAAAGGGCTTTCTTCAGAACGAAAAACGAAGTGGAAGATCCTAAACCTTCGTCGAACGGTTTCCAACGCTCAAGGTTCTTTGAAAATGCCGTCAATAATGACAGAGCGCAATTTTAAGAAATGAACGAACGTTCACCATTTTCTTGGGGGGACTCTGACAGAGTGTCAGGAACCCGATGAATGGGGCCAAGCTGTTGAGCTCAGCTCATTCCCTGCATGGATCGCAGGTTTGAAAATCAATTAGACGAAGTATAAAAGGACCATTTTTCTTCTCTCTCCAAAACCAGATGCGAAAAAACGTTATGCTTTCCCGATCTTTTTCCAGTATAGCAGAAAAATCGATGTGTCACCACTCCCGAACGACATTGCCATGCACTTCAACCGTCTTAAAACGGTTCGACACGTTTCTCTTCAAGCCGAGCGCATCATCACATCGGTTTCAGGATCGGGAATAAATGAGTTTTTCCTGCTTCTACTCGGCTGACCAGCTGAGGTCAGGGGATGACCGGATTTGGTCCGGAGGGGATCAGGCCGTTTTCCAGAAGCATCTCTGCAAACGAGAACAAGAGATAATCGTTGTAGCGACGGGCTACCAGCTGAGCCCCAAACGGTAACCCCTGTGGTGAAACAAAAACCGGAGCACCGATGACAGGCAGGTGAGTCATGGTCCACATCAAGGCGGGGTCCGGCTTTTCCCGCTCATCGCGCAAAGGGGCATGACCCGCGGTTCCCAGGGATATCAGGATATCGAAATCGGCAAAGAAATCGTCCATGATCCAGGTCAGGTGTTCCTGTTCGCGCAAACCGGTCTGGTACTGCGCAACCGAGTAGGTGTGACCACGCTCGATGATCTCGTTCATGATCGGCGAAACCAGCTCTTTCTTCCGGTATTCCTCCCGGAAATAATAGGCGAGAGCCCGATCGTAGATTCGGGAATGAATATCGTGCGTTTTCTCCATTTCCGCCGGCAGAAACGCTTCCCGGACTTCGACTCCGGGCAAGCGGGCGATGTGGGCAATCCAGTCGAGAAGGCTTTTTCGGGCATATTCCGGAGCATGCTCCCAGGTATGGGTTTTGACCAATCCCACCCGCCAGGGGCGGTCAGCCGGCTTTTGCTGCCGTTGGGGATCGGCCAAAGCCACGGAACTCAGCGGATAATCAGGGCCCCAGACCCGCAAAACAGTAAAAACCGGGAGCAGATCACGGAAATGATACGTGAAAAAACCGACCGTATCGAGACTATCCGTGGTTTTCAGCATTCCGGTCCGGGGGATTAAGCCGAAAGAGGGATTGCAGGCATACACACCGCAAAACCCGGCAGGACGGATAAGCGATCCGGCGGTTTGCGTGCCCAGAGCGAACGGAACCATTCCCAAGGCA
>Ga0351861_1224_pt1 | contig 7481 bp, 5 predicted proteins | sample BONcelHFGM3001F9_FD_206795 | JGI IMG/M metagenome (GOLD analysis project Ga0351861, IMG submission 206795) | Enriched cells from coal bed in the Powder River Basin, Montana, United States - BONCAT cells FGM rep2 HSBNCT.FGM.300.1.F9 ...
CTGAAGGGTGTCGATTCGGTCTCTACGGATGGTTTTGTCGTAAGGGTTCACAAGGATCACGGGTTTGCGTCCGCCACTGTCACCAGGGAACAGGATGTTCCGGAGGCACTCAGGCTTGCCGCCGAGGGAGCGTCAGTCATGGGTCGCAGCGGGAAGAGGGTGGTCCTGGCTGATGTGCCAGCCACCGTCGACGCTGTTGAGCCGGTTCTGAACGGAGACCCCGCAAACATTCCGCTGCAGGACAAGCTCGCATTGGCGGTGAAGTACAGCCGCCTGATGCTGGGAATGCCTGAGATAGCCACCACCAACGTCAGTTACTCCGAGGTTGACCGGGAGAAGTTCTTTGTCAGCACCCGGGGCTCAGCCGTTCGTGAGCGCATAGTCACCGTGGCAATCGGAGGAGAGGCGGTTGCGGAGAGGAATGGGCTTCTTCAGAACATCAGGGTTGCAGTAGGGGGCGCTGATGGCTTTCACAGGCTCCTGAACCGGGAAGACGAGTTCGTGAAGAGGGGTACACTGGCTGCAGGGCTTCTCGATGCCGAACCTCTGAAGGCCGGGACCTATGATGTCGTTCTGAACCCTTCGATGACAGGTGTGTTCTCTCACGAGGCTTTCGGGCATTTCAGCGAGGCCGACATCATCGAGGACAACACCTCGATGAGGGAGAAAATGGCCCTGGGGGCGTGCCTGGGAAGTGATGCGGTGAACATCACCGCGGACTCAACCCTGCCTGGGCAAGTCGGTTACTACCGGTACGATGACGAAGGCGTTCCGGTGCGCAGGGTGCAGCTTATGGCCAGAGGAGTTCTTACTGGAAGGCTTCACTCCCTCAGGACCGCTGGCGCCTTCGGGGAACCGGTTACCGGTCACGCGGTTGCCGAGGACTACAGGTACGAACCGATTGTCAGGATGGGAACCATCTTTTTCGAACCCGGGAAGCTGGGCTTCAGGGAACTCCTTGCGCAACTCGGAGACGGGCTGTACCTCTGCGACGCGAAGGGAGGCCAGACCGCCGGAGAGAACTTCACCTTCGGTGCTCAGTACGGGTACCTGGTCCGCAACGGCGAAGCGGGACCCATGATCAGGGACATCAACATAATGGGAAACCTTTTTTCCACACTGAAAAGCATTGAGGCCGCCGCGGACGATTTCCATCTCGGGGAAAGGGGCGGTTGCGGAAAAGGTCAGACCAACATAAAAAGCGGTCACGGCGGATCCTCCATTCTTGTTCGCGGCATGGTTGTAGGGGGTGTGTGATGGAAAAGCTTCTCGAACTGGCATTGAAGGCCGGCTGCTGCGCCGAAGTCTATCAACAGAGAACCCGCAGCGTTGAATTGTCCCGCAGGGAGGGCCATGTGGTTGACACAACTGCCACAATTCAATCGGGCTGCGCAATCCGTTTGATCAAAAACGGCAGAATGGGTACCGCGTATACGAAGAACCTTCTGGACAGACAGGCTCTGCTGGATTGCGCTCTGCTCTCCCTTGAGCATGGCCCGGAGGTGGATTTCCAATTCCCCCAAACAACCATGAAACCTGACATCGGCGGTTTCGACGAGAAAGTGGAGGGTTCCGGCTTCCCTGAGGCCCTTTCCATATGCGAGAAGATTGAGGAGATGGCGGGATCGCTTTCCCGGAACTGCATGGACACAAGTGCCGGGAGCGGTGTGGAAACCGTGCGGGTGATGAACACGTCCGGTACCGATTTGATTCACAGGAGCTCAGGTGTTTTCGGAAGCATCTCGGCAAGGTATCCTGGCACTGAGACAGGCCTTTACGCATCATTCGCAGGTATTTCGGAGGCCCCGGTGGAGAGGGAGCCGATCGCGAACCTCTGCCGGCTTTACGAACAGTCCCTTCCCGAGGTTGCGGCGGGTGACGGTAAAATGCAGGTCATGCTGCTTCCCGGTAGCCTTTACGGAGTTCTCTGGAGACTGACGGCGGCATCGAGCGCCAGATCGTTCCATTCCGGAGCAACCCCTCTGATGGGCAGGCAGGGTGAGAAGGTGCTTTCTGATAAACTCACCCTTGTTGCCGACCCCGAGCGGGATCCCGCTGTGGCACGCCGTGCCTTTGATGACGAAGGGATCTCAACGGGGAGGGTAGCCCTTTTTGAGAAGGGCGTCTTCATGGGTCCCTACGCCAACCTTTTTTATGCGGGCAAGATCGGGGTGAAACCAACGGGAAGCGGTTTTCGCTCCGGCATGTGGGGAGGGGACCCCGTTGCCCTTGCTCCTGAACCCAGCTTCCGCAACGGAACCTTCATGACCGGCGACACCAGCTTCGAGGATATGCTATCGATGATGGACAGGGGCATACTGGCTTTCGGGCTCCTGGGCGCGCACTCGGGCAACATCATCAACGGAGACTTCTCTGTTGGGTTCAATCCCGGGATACTTGTCGAGAAAGGCAGGGTCGTGGGCAGAGTGAAGGACGGCATGATGGCCGGCAATGTCTACGATGTGCTCAACCGGGTTCAGGCGGTTCAGAACAGGCCGTACAACCCATTGTCTACAAGGCTCGATCCCGCAGTTCTTCTGGAGAGTGTAAGCATCTCCGGGAAGTGATTTTTCGGCCCGGTGCGCCAATACGACGCACCGGGCCTTTTCAGTGCTGGCATCCATGATATCGGTGGTTGGTTATATCATTGTACAGCTTGCATATACAGTTCCTTTCGCATGAATTGGCAAGTGTTTTGCATTTGATGGAAGTGCGGAACAATCCTGAAAAGGGATGAATGCAGAAAGGAGAAAGATCATGAGACTCATCAGGCAGAACCGAGAAACCGGCCTCACCCCTTACGACATGGTGAGGAACATGAACCGTGTGTTCGAAGGCCTCTGGCCCGAGATAGACGGAACTCAGGAATACCAGTGGGCACCCGCCGTTGACATCTGCGAAAAGGGCGATTCCATAACGATCAAGGCTGAGCTTCCCGGAATTCCGAAGGATGCCATCGAGATCGAGGTTGCCAACGGTGTCCTCACGATCCGCGGCGAGAAGAAGTTCGAGGAGGAGAAGTCCGGCGATACCTGGCACCGCAGGGAAATGCGCTACGGATCCTTCACCCGCAGCTTCAGCCTGCCGCCTGACGTGAAGCATGACAAGGCAGAAGCGGACTTCTCTGACGGTGTGCTCACCATAACGATTCCCAAGGAGGAGAAAGCCCTCCACAGGAAGATCACCATCAAGGGCTGAGGAACGTCTTCTGAACTCCCCGAGGGGGCGCGGTCAAGGCCGCGCCCCCTTGCCGATGTTATACTTGCTCTTGCGCAAAGGGGCAGAGACATGGTTTTCAGGGAGCTTGCATATGCGACCAGATCAGTCAGGCGATTCAACGAATCGGTTCCCGTCTCACTTGAAGACCTTCGGGACATAATCGAGGCGGCATCCCTGGCTCCATGCGCATCGAACCTTCAACGGCTCAGGTACTCTATCGTAACCGGCGAGCTCGAGAAGGAAATGCTTTTCCGGGGGCTGGGGTGGGCAGGATACCTTGTGGACTGGCAAGGCCCCGGAGAGGGGGAGCGTCCACGGGCGTACATTGTGATATCCTCTCCGGCCGGCGAAGACCGCTCGTTCACCGGGATCGATACGGGCATAGCGGCATCGTACATCGTCCTTGCGGCAAGGGACAAGGGTTTGGGGTGCTGCATCCTGCTCTCATTTGCCCGCGATAGCGTGACAGAGATCGCATGCACGCCGGATGTTCGCCCCGAACTCGTGATTGCGCTGGGGGTTCCGGGAGAAGAAGTCGTGCTTGAAAGGTATTCCGGGTCGGTGAAGTACTACCGTGACTCCGCAGGCAGGCACCATGTGCCGAAGATACCCGCGACGGATCTCATAGTTAAGGAGACATAGTGTTCAGTTCAGCCACGTTCACTGAAAGGCGGGCCAGGCTCGTCGAATCAATGCCCCATGAGTTCTGCGTCGTGGTACCTGCCGCTTCATCCATTCCATCCAGCGCCGACGCGGTTCACGGCCTTGTCCCCTCCAGGAACCTCTACTACCTGACAGGGATCGTTCAGGAGGGCACATGGCTTTTCATGTGGCGACTCGCGGGAAGGCCCGAGGTCAAGGAATGCCTCTTCATAACCCCCTACGACGAGGAGTATGCCAAGTGGTACGGCACCGTTCTCACGAAAGAGCAGGCCACAGACATCAGCGGCATCTCCGAGGTCCGTTTCTCCGGTGTCCAGGATAAGTTCCTCGAGAAACTCGTATGCAAGGAGGGCCTCAGGAACTTCCACTTCGACTGGCACAGAACCGGGATGGGTGACTTTTCCGGCAGGGGCTTGTCCCTGGTCAGAAGATTCAGGGACGCATTCCCGGATGTAGCGGTTCACAGCGCAGGGGAGAGCATCTTCCGCCTTCGAATGATCAAGGATGAAAAGGAAGTCCAGTGTATCCGCGCTGCTACAGAACTCACAAGAAGGGGCTTCGAGCAGGCAGTGACCAGGCTGAAGCCGGGGATGCGCGAGTACGAGTTTGAGGCGGAACTGCTATACAGGTGGGCTTTTGAAGGGGAGAAGACCCCTGCTTTTCCCACCATATGCGCCGGTGGCCCGCGGGCTACCTGCCTTCACTACGGTGAGAACCGGGCGGTGCTGTCCGACGGCGAGCTGCTCCTTATCGATCACGGAGCAATGAAGGATCTCTACTGCGCCGACATAACAAGAACGGTCCCCGTAAACGGGAAGTACAGCCCCAGGCAGAGGGAACTCATGGACCTTGTGCTGGAAGTGCAGAACAAGGCGATCCAGCTTCTCAGGCCCGGAATACTCCACCGTCAGTGGGGGGAAGAGGTCAACATCTTCTACCGTGAGCTAATGCTTTCAAGGGGTGTGATCAACCGCCCTGAAGACTTCGAGAAGTACTTCTACCACGGCATCGGGCATCACATCGGGCTGGATACCCATGACGATCAGGTTCCCCAGATTCCCATTTCCCCGGGGATGGTCTTCACGGTTGAACCCGGCTTCTACTCGGCAGAAGAAGGGATTGGTATACGCATCGAGGATGACGTGCTGGTAGGGGAAGCCGGCAATACTGTTCTCTCCGAAGGATTTCCGAGAACTCCTGACGAGATCGAAGAACTGATGCGAAAATGATTGATTCCGCGTGCCTCGAGTACATGGGGATCGCCCTGAACGAGGCGCGCAGTGCTTTCGATCGGGGCGAGGTTCCCGTCGGCGCCGTGCTTGTTACGCCGGATGGTACTGTGTTCAGCGACTCCAACAGAACAAGGGAGTTGGGGAAGCCATGGGCCCATGCTGAACACCTTGTTATCGACCAGGCCTGCACGGCCATGGGCGACTGGAGACTTTCCGGCGCGTCGCTTTATGCTACGCTCGAACCCTGCGTCATGTGCGCGGGGCTGGTTTTGCTCACACGGATTTCTCTTGTTGTGTACGGAGCCTGGGACAAGAGGTTCGGCGCCTTTGGCTCAGTGACTGACCTGGAAGCGATGCCGCACCTCAACCATTACCCGAAAGTTCTTGGGGGAGTGCTGGCGGAAGAATCATCAAGGCTTCTGAAAGAGTTCTTCAGGAACCACCGCTGACGGTGGAGAGGAGTCGACATGCTCGTGCTTGCTGCGGCTTTGCTTGCTCAGACACTTCCCGGCCAACCATACGCCTCGTACTGGCACCCCGCCGGTCTTCTCTCCTGGAGCCCCTATTCCGATCCGGACGCACCCTTCAACAGAAGCGCCATTCCTTTGGCGACAAGAAGCCTGGGCGACACACAATGCAACGCCCACGCGATTCCTGGCCAGGCGGGCATCACGGCCATCAGCATCATGTACCCATCCACAAGCTTCAATCCTTCCCAGGGCGGACCAGGTATCGACACTTATGCTTTCGGATACTGGCAGTACATACAGCAACTCACCTTCTGGGGAGGAAGCGCGGGCGAAGGGCTCATACTCGCGCCGAATCCGGGGGTTATCGATGCAGCACACCGGAACGGAGTGCCGGTCTACGGAACGGTGTTCTTTCCTCCGACCCAGTACGGAGGCCAGATCCAATGGGTGTGGGACTTCGTTCAGAAGGAAGGCGGGACCTTTCCCGTCGCCGACAAGCTCATCGAAGTGGCGGAGTACTACGGGTTCGACGGTTGGTTCATCAACCAGGAAACCGCAGGCGGGAATGCCCAGCTTGCCCAGGACATGAGGGATATGCTGCTCTACATTCAGCAGAACTCCGACATCAGGATTCAGTGGTACGACGCAATGACGGAGACCGGAAACATATCATGGCAGAACGCTCTGAACGGCAATAACGACTGGTTCTTCCAGTACGGGGGCCAGACCGTCAGCGACGAGATGTTCCTCAATTTCTGGTGGACCCAGGCCGGGCTTCTGAACTCCGCCAACCACGCCATATCTCTTGGCAGAAGCCCGTACGATCTGTACGCTGGGGTTGATGTTCAGGCCGGGGGCTACAATACCGGCGTGAACTGGGCATGGCTGTTCCCGGAGGGCGACGATCACGTTGTGAGCCTTGGGTTTTACTGCCCTAACTGGACCTATTCGAACGCCTCCGGCCACTCGTCCTTCTACACACGGGAAAACCGGTTCTGGGTCGGAGCCAACAGAGACCCCGGCAACACCCAGACAACACATCCCTGGAAAGGAATGGCGCACTACGTTCCCGCGATGACACCGATTACGGTGTTGCCGTTCGTTACCAACTTCAACACTGGGCAGGGTTACCGTACAGCGGTCGAGGGGAGCGTGCTTTCAGAGAATCCCTGGCACAACCGCAGTCAGATGGATGTGCTTCCCACCTGGAGGTACATGGCCAGAAGCAATGGTACGGCACTTTATCCTGAACTCGACTGGGAAGTCCCCTACTACGGGGGCAGCAGTCTCAAGGTGTCCGGAGAACTCTCTCCGTCGAACACAACGATGCTCTACCTTTATAAAACCGATGCCCTGCTGCAGGGCGATGACAGTTTCGTCCTGGCATGGAACAGGGGGGCGGCAGGGTTGCCCTCGGGTATGGAAGTTGCGCTTTCAACCTCCACCGACCCAATGTCGTTCTCTTACTTCGCCGTTCCCGACGGCCAGGAGCAGGGCTGGAACACATGGCAGTTCCCCCTTTCAAGCATTGCCGGAGACACCCTGTCCGTGATCGCCCTTCGTTTTCAGAGCACGACTGTGATCGATGACTACCAGATCCGCATAGGAAGGCTGGGGATCGTCAGGGGGGAACAGAACGAACCCGCTGCTCCCGGTGGTCTGTTGGTCGAGCAGTTCAACCAGATCGATGACAACAACGGCACGATCCGGTTGAGATGGAACCACAGCCCGGGCCCGATCTACAGCTACAACGTATACAGGCAGAACCCCGACGAGAGCAGGGCATTCCTCTGGGCAACCCCGAACAACGCCTGCTTCGTTCCGGCGGTGACCAGACCCGATGGTGAGGAAACCACAACTATCCTTTTGGAGGCGGTCAGCACCGAATTCGGGTTCT
>Ga0351861_1228_pt1 | contig 7460 bp, 5 predicted proteins | sample BONcelHFGM3001F9_FD_206795 | JGI IMG/M metagenome (GOLD analysis project Ga0351861, IMG submission 206795) | Enriched cells from coal bed in the Powder River Basin, Montana, United States - BONCAT cells FGM rep2 HSBNCT.FGM.300.1.F9 ...
GGGCAAAGAACTGGTATAAAAAACCTCTCAGGTTTTTCATTCAAAAGGAGCTTAATTATGAAACATACTGCAGGGCCATGGTTTTTTGACAGAGGACTCATATTAAGTCTTTTCGGAGATATTCTGGCAGAATGTCCATGGAGAGATGAATATTACAGGGGGAATGGCCGTCTTATGGCAATGTCTCCGGAAATTTATATGTATCTTAAGAAAATGATAGACTCCATGGAAGAAGCAAAAAAAATCATAAGTGAGAAATTACCTGATTACGAAACAGAAAAATGGGATAGAATTATACAGGGAGCCAGAGATGTAATTAATATGGTAGAAGCTTCTTGATTTTTAAAACTGCCTCACTGGAACAGTATCTTATAATTTGTTATAATATGCAGTGTATTCTATAAATATAGACCTTCAAAATGAAAATATTATCAAGAACTTCACAAAGGAAAAAATAAAATGAGATATATAGAACCGGTATTCAGACCCCCGTCGGAAGGAGACAGTTACATACTTCAGATTACTTACGGGTGCAGTCACAACAGATGTTCTTTCTGCGGCATGTACAGGAAAAAACATTTTTCTATAAGACCAGTGGAAGAAACCCTGGAAGATATAAAAGAAGCATCAAAAGTAATACCATGGACAAGAAGGGTTTTTCTTGCAGATGGAGATGCCTTCATATTAAAGACAGATTTTTTAATCAATATACTGGAACATTTAAATAAAGCCTTTCCTTCCCTTCAAAGAGCGGGTATATATGCAAATCCTCATGGTATTTTACATAAAAGTAAGGAAGAACTTGAAGAACTTAAAAAATTAAAACTATCTATATCCTATCTTGGCCTGGAAAGCGGCAGTGAAAACATATTGAAATCCGTAAATAAAGGATTTACTGCAGAAGAGATGATAGACTGTGTAAGGCTTGCACAGGATTGCGGCATAAAAATGTCTGTAATAATACTTCTTGGCCTCGGAGGAGATAGGCTTTCAGAAGAACATGCCTTAAAAACAGCAGAAGTGCTTAACAGAATGAATCCAAAATATCTTTCTGCTCTGACTCTTATGCCTGTACCTGGAACTCCCCTTTATGAAGCATATAAAAAAGGACATTTTATACTTAAAGAAGCAGAAGATATGTTAAAAGAATTGAGACTCATAATAGAAAATCTTAAACTGGAAGGAACTATATTCCGTTCCGATCATGCTTCCAATTATCTCCCTTTGAAGGGACGTTTCCCGAAAGATAAAGAGAGGTTGCTTTCAGATATTGATTATACACTGAAACATATAGATGATGATTTCTCTACATTGCCTGATTTTTTAAGAGGACTTTAAAGAGAATTGTCTTTGCCGGCCTATGAATAGTCACTTCAAGATAAAAAAAAGAGGGATAATCCCTCTTTTTCTATCAATCTATCTCAAAAGACCCAGCACTGCCTGCTGTGCCTGATTGGCCTGTGTCAGCATTGCAAGTGACGCCTGCTGTCTCACCTGATCTATTGTCTGTTGAAGCACTGACTCGGCATAATTTACGTCTACCTCCTGGGCAAGAGATCCTTCAAGGTTCATCTTATAGGTCTCGCTGTTTGATATGCTCACTTTAAGGCGGTTCTGCATGGAACCTATTCTGGCACGTTCATCTGATATCCTGTCAATAGCATCGTCAATCATAGAAACACTGTTTTTTGCCGCAAGGGAATTACTCACATCCAGCCTGTTTATACGAAGGCCGTTTGAACTCATATCATTTATTCCTATAAGCATTTCTTCTCCGGCATTTGCTCCAACCTGAAAGGCAATGCTCTTATCTGTAGTATTAGAATAATCGATATAATAGGCAAGATCAGTATCCGGATTGGTACCATCTCCAGGTGGTGGCCAGTATCCTTTACTTGTCAAAAATCCACCTGATGGATCAGTTCCCCAGTCCCCACCGGGAGTAGAAGGAGGATTGATTGGAGGTGGCCACACAATACCAGAAGCATCCATCATTACCTTCAATTGACTCCCTTCAGGAGGCCCTGCTGATTTCCATGTAGCAGAACCGGAACTATTTGACGTAATGCGTAATGTAGCAGTTTTTCCTATATCTGTAATGGCATCTACCTGGTTCAGATGAAACTTGAGTCCTGTAGATGAATAACCGGCAACAGCACTTATGTCAACATCTACCCCGCCCGAAGTGTTTACATTTCCTATTGTAGTTATAGCCGACATAGTAATACCGGGAGTGGCAGATTTATTGGAAGCATATATCTGTGCATCTACACTGTTACCATTGGCAACCAACTTGATCTGAAAGGTAACATCAAAATTATTGGTACTTTTAGCAACTGTTACATCGGACTTACCGGCAGTCACTTCCTGTATAAGCTTTTTAGAACCTCCTGTATCACCCTGGATTGAGCTTTCATTTACCGCAATATTTGTAAGTATCTGTCCTGATGCATTTTTCAATACCACACTGTTTTTTATGTCGCCGTTCAGAAGGTGTCTTTCCTTGTATTTCGTATCTCTTGAAATCCTGTCCAGTTCTTTTCTATAGTCGTCAATCTGTTTCTGGTAATTCACCCTGTCTTCATCTGTAGTGGCATCATTCGAAGCCTTTCCTGCAATCTGTCTCATGTTCTGCATGATGTCCTGCATGTTGGAGAGTGCTTTATCGGCTGTAGAAAGGAGCAGATCTGCTGATTTGCTGTTCTCAATACCTGCAGAAACTCCGTTTTTCTGTGCAATGAGTCTCTGAGATGTGGCAATAGCAGCAGGATCATCTACTGATGACTGAACTTTTTTTCCTGTGGCAATCCGTGACTGGGTAATGCTCAGACCTGTCTGAGCCATGTTGAAGTTCATAAGGGCTGTAATGCCTGCCGGATTAAAATTAATACTCGGCATAATCTATTCCTCCTTGAAGATAATTCTGAAACTCCATGTTCAGAATAATAGAGTTTTTTCTACTTACTCATAATATTCGGAAAAATGTTCTAAAACTTTAGTGTTTTTAGAAAATTTTTTCTTAATTCCTGAAGCTTTTTATTCTAAAAATTTATTTTAGAAAATTTTCCTAATTACTGGCATTTTCATTCGAATACTTCAGCGCCAGATCTTGTTCCTCATTAAAAATATTCAATCCTCTCTCCAAAGCCTTCAGAAAAAATTATGCCTATAAACATTAATAATATACCAATAAAATGTATTTATATCCTTAATTGTTTCAATATTCTTCTTATTTTAACTTTTTGTTAATTGTGTTGATTCCCGTGCTCCTCCGAAAAACTATTCAACTGTAACATTTATATCATTTACATCCTGCATCAGCCAGATAACAGGATATAAAAATAAACTTTGCCTGTCCTGCCGTAATCTTTTTTCTCCGGAGCACCTGGCAGATGCCATTATTTAACTTATAGCAAAATGGTATAAACTAAATATCCAGGTAAATTTTTATCGCTACTTTAATTATCTCTTTTGTCTCATCTAAATTTATAGATCCACACTTTTTCCCAAGTCTTTTCTTGTCTATAACTCTTATTTGATGAGCCATTCCTATTGAATCCATCGGCAACCCTGTCTCTGAAGCACTTAAAAAAACTTCTGTCGGATAAATCTTTCTTTTCTCCTTCACTGACGTCAGAGATATTATTGCAACAACAGGTAGTGCCTGATTAACTTCTTCTGCAGAAATTACAAGAACAGGTCTTACACCTGACTGTTCAGAACCTTTTGTAGGATTAAGATCTGCCCAGAATACTCCCCATTGATAATCTACCACTCACCTTCACCTCTTGCTAATTCCTCATCAGAGACATTAAAATCCCTCATGCTATCTTCCAGATCTTTCATAAAAAGGGGATCTCTCGAAGCTTCTAACATTATTTTATAAAGTTTTTCCTTTTCAATTTTGTGTGAATATTCCTCTAAAGCCTGTTTTACACCGGTATTTAAAGAGGGGATATATTTCTCTTTAGCATATTCCTTAAATTTCTCCAGGAGAACTACAGGAATTGAGAATGTTACGTTTTTTATCTTCCTCATAAATATCACCTCAAAACATATTGTATATTTTTATTGTACTATATACATTATAATTATACAATATGTGTTAAAAATTTTCATTCAAAAACTCAACAGCCACCCTTGCAAGAACTGCTGATCCATGGGCCATAGCCTTCTCATCAAAATCAAATTTCGGGTGATGGTGCGGATAGGCAGTTTCCTCTCCTTCTCCCCTTCCGCCGAGTCCCATAAATACAGAAGGAACCTTACTTGCAAAATAGGAAAAATCTTCTGATCCCATCATAGGATGTTTTTCCCGTTTCAAATACCCTTCAGGCAGAAAACCTTCAAGATAATTCCATATTTTTTCGGTAAAATTTTCATCATTTACACCTACAATATATCCGGGGATAAATTTTACAGAACACTCTCCTCCTGACATTTCTGCAGTACCTTTAGAGATTTTCTCCAGCCAGTAACGAAGTTCTTCTCCCACTTTATCATTTAAATAACGGATAGTACCCTTTAAAAATACCCTGTCAGGTATGATATTACTCTTGGTCCCCCCTTCTATGATACCTACTGTAAGAACGGCAGGTTCAAGGGGATCTATATGACGGGAAACAATATGATGTAATTCCACAACAATTTTTGACGCAATGAGAATCGTATCTACAGATTTATGAGGCACTGCGGCATGACCGCCTTTTCCTGTCACAGTGATTTCAAAATCATTCTGTGCTGCATGACATGGCCCTCCCAGGAGCAGCATTACACCACTTTTCGAACCAGAATCCATATGGATTGCTATCATAGAATCTACGGAAGGGTTTTCCATTACTCCGTCTTTTATCATTGGAATGGCTCCTCCGATACATTCCTCTGCAGGCTGAAAAACAAGTTTAACAGAACCGGGAAATTCTTCTTTAAGATCTTCCAGAATTCCTGCTGCTCCAAGGAGCATTGCCACATGACCATCATGGCCGCAGGCATGCATAATGCCAGGTCTTTTGGAAGCATAGGGAACAGATTTCTGTTCTGGAAGTGGCAGGGCATCCATATCAGCCCGAAGACCGATACATTTTCCTTTTCCGGCTTTACCTTCAATCAACCCTGCTATACCTGTTTTCCCAACTCCTGACCTGTATTTTATTCCCATTTTATCTAAATGTTCACAGATTAATTCAGCTGTTTCATATTCTTCCATGCCAAGCTCAGGGTTTTCGTGGATTTTTCTCCTTATAGAAACCATAAAGGGCAGTAAATTATTTGCTTTTTCTAAAATATTTAAATTATCTGTCATAAATAAAACCTCTTTTCTTTAAATCGTAACGCGTGACGGGTGACGCGTAACGGGAGGAACAGTATCACAGGAACATTATGGATAAAACCACTGTATCATAAAATACATAAAACTCTGTGAGATAAATAACGTTAAAGGAATATTTGAAAAACGTCACGAATCTATAGATAAAATTATCAGTTATTTAACTCAGTATTACCATCCCGTCACGCGTCACGCGTCACGCGTCACGAATATTAAGGAGGTTATCTAAAATGTCTTCCCATGTCCTGCCAATTACAAAAATAGTATTCTACAAACATGGTGTTGGTTTTTTCGAAAGAAAGGGAATTATTTCAGGAGAGAAACATCTGAAACTCAGTTTTAAAAAGAAAGACATGAATGACATATTGAAGAGTCTTATAGTTCTGGACAGGGATCCTGCCGGAAAAGTGGTGAGTGTATCCTATGATACACAGGAAGATGTAGAACAGATTATAAGAGAGAAATCTATTAACCTGTCCAAATGGAATAAGTTTATTGATCTCCTGACTGCTCTTACAGGTTACGAAATAACAGTCAATATTAAAGGTGAAAAAATTACGGGAACAGTTATAGGTGTTAATTACAATCAGGAAAATAAAGATTTTTCACATAATTTATTTTCCTTATATGTTCCGGAAAAGAAAAAAATTCTTACCTGTTCATTACTGGATATTACAGATATTGATTTAAACGATGAAATAGCAAATAAAGATCTCACATTTTTTCTTGAAAAGAGTATTGCAGAGAGAAAAAAAGATGAAAGATTTGTAACGGTAATACTTGACGGAGAAAGTCATGATCTTCTCATTAAATATGTTGCATCTGCTCCTGTATGGAGAGTAAGTTACAGGCTTATTTACGAGAGTGAAACAAACAAATGTCTTCTTATGGGGTGGGGTGTGGTGAATAACACCCTTGAAGAGGATCTTACAGATGTAAAAATAGTGCTCACTACAGGTATGCCCATTTCTTTTATCTATGATCTCTATACTCCGAGAATACTTGAAAGACAGGAAATAAAAGATGAAGGAAGAGCAATTCCGAAACCGGTAGAACTTGAAGCAGAATTAAGACCACAGAGGTCAGCGAGAAGACCTATGTCAGGTATAATGAATATACCAGGGGAATCTGCACCGATGGCTCCGCCCATGATGGAGGAAGCATGTTTTGCTTCTTTCGGTGCAGGAGCACCGATGCAGCTCATGTCAGAACTTTCGGAAAAAACGGAAATATCTGCCACAGGTGCAAAAGAAGGGCAGTTCTTTAAATATAATATTTCCACACCTGTAACCGTAAAAAGAGGCCAGTCTGCAATGGTTCCCATTCTTAACCAGTATTTTGACTGCACTAAAGAACATGTTTATACTGCCAGAAAAGGGGAGAAAAATCCCTATATTACATTGAGTTTCAAGAATAACAGTTCCTATATATTTGAAAGAGGGCCTGTTACAGTGGTAGAAGATGACTCATATGTAGGAGAAGCTATAGTTCCTTTTATTTCAAAAGATCAGCATGTACGTCTTCCCTATGCTGTAGATGTGGAAGTTACAGTAAAAGAAGAAAGTAAAAATTTCGATATCTTTAATTCTCTCTTCTTTGATGAAATACAGGCAGAGAACCATCTGTTCTACAGAGAGGTCTATCATATAGCAGAAAGTATTTATACTGCAAATAATAACAGCGATAGCCCTGTTAACCTTGTTATAGAACATCCTTCCTATGGCACAGGCTATGTAATTTTTGAGACAGAAAAGCCGGCAGAAAAAACTGAAACCTATATGAGGTGGAAAATAACAGTTCCTCCCTGCAGTTCGGAAATACTGAAGGTAAAAGAAAGAACAAAACTTTACAGGAGTGAATATTATGAAAATCTTACTATGAGTATCATGTCTGACTGGTTAAAACAGAGGTATATGGATGAAAATACCTTTAACAGACTCAGAAATATTATGGAGATCTTTGATAGTATCAGAGTAATGTCAGACAGAATTAACAGACTCGACCAGGAAGTGAATAAAATTTATGAGAGTCAGAAGTCTCTTATGGAACAGCTCAAAGTACTGGGAGAAAGAGGAGATGAAGGTGCATTAAGAAAGCGCTATGTAAATACCCTTGAAAGTCATCAGAACCGTAT